>ENA-OSEO01002812-OSEO01002812.1-sediment-metagenome-genome-assembly--contig:-NODE-2812-length-22840-cov-9.247287_pt1 | contig 22840 bp, 16 predicted proteins | sample MGYA00237883_ERZ534232 | MGnify/ENA metagenome assembly ERZ534232
ATCCTTGCCTTTTCGGACGATCCCAAGCGGCGGTCCCAGTTGCTGCGCTTTTCCCTGTGGCTGGAAGGGACGAGCGGCCTGACCAGCGTGGTCAGGATCCTGGAAGGGGAAGGGGTTCGGATGCTGAAGCGGAAGGAAGCGGCCGAAGAGGAACTGGGGCGCGACATCGAGGCGTGCGGGGTCCATGCCTTTCCCCTGGTCATGGTGGCCCCGACCCTTCAAACGGGCATCCAGTCGGTTATCCAGGCATACGGGGTCGGGCCGCTCAAGGCCAACACCATCCTCCTCAACTGGCTGGGACAGACACCTGGCACCCTGTTGGGACTGGACGGACAGGATTTCGGCATGAATCTGCGCGCGGCCCGGTTTTTCGGGTGCAACCTTGCGATCCTGGACGCCAAGGCCGATAAGTGGGAAGGCCTGGACGGGATCCCGAGAGAGGATCGGGTCATCGACGTCTGGTGGATAGATGACGCCACCAGCCGACTGATGCTTCTTTTTTCCTATCTGGTAACGCGGCACGAAGAATGGGGCAGGGCCAGGATTCGGTTGCTGGCGCCTGCCAATCTGGGAAGCCAGGATGAGACCGTTGAATCCCTGGAGGAGATGCTGGCGGACGTCCGGATCGATGCAGATCCCCAGATTATCGAGGAGGCGGACGCGGAGAAGCTCGCGGAGATCTCCGGCGACTCCTCTCTGGTTTTCATGCCGTTTCGGATACAAAAAGACCAGGTTGTGGATATGTTCGGCAATCCCATGGGGGGAACCCTGTTTCTCCTTCCGGTGACCGCCATGGTTTTGGCGGCCAAGGATATCGAACTGGATGCGGAGCCCGAGTCAGGCGAGGCCGGTGAGAGCGCGGCCATGCTGGACGCCCTTGAAGAGGCGAAAAAAAGGGCACGGGAAACCGCGCAGGAGGCGGAGGAGGCGGCCCAGGCCCTGGAAGCAGCCAAAGAGAAGGCGGCGGAGCGCGGCCGGAAGGCCGACAAGAAAGACGTCGAGGAATCGGCCCGTCTGGAAAAGGAAGTGGAAGAGGCCACAATGAATGCGGAAAAGACATCCCGCAAGGCGGCTAAGGCCGCGGCCAAGGCAGAGACGGCCGTCCGGGAGGCCGAGGCCATGGGCATCCTTCCTCAGGAAAAGGAATCAGACAAATAGTCCTTGGGCCTCGTTGCAGCCTTCCTGGTTTAAAGCACGCATTTTAGCCTTTCCTGGCATCCGTCTAAGGCGGCCTGACGGCCGCAACCAAACAGCGTTCCGCCCGCCCTTGGGCAGAGACCCCCACGGAGAAACTTCTTCGCACGTTGCGGAGAAGTTACAAACAAAGAGTCTAAACATGGCATCGTTTCTGCGGCTGTTGACAGGGCGACATTCGGCGGTTTAATATCACATATAGCCTTTCGATTATCATATATGGTATTTAGTCATGATTCAAAAAAGTTCAGCCCACGCCCCGGCTGTGGACCGGGCACTGGACATCATCGAATTGTTGGCCGTGTGTGAAAGGGACATGTCCCTTTCCGAGATCCTTTCGCGGCTGTCCATACCGAGACAGTCGCTCATCCGTATTTTAAACACCCTGTGCGAGCGGGGCATTGTGGACAGGGTCGGGAAGCGGGGTGGGTATCGCCTTGGAATGAAGCTCCTCTACCTTGGGAACCGTCTTCAGGACAAGATCCGCCTTCGGTCAGCGGCCAGGCCATTCATGGAGCAACTGGCGGAGAGAACCCACAAGACAGTGGAGCTCTCCACCCTGGACCGGGACCAGCTGATCCTCATCGAGCAGGTCGAGGGAACTGAGGGGATCCGGCTCTACACGCGCATCGGGAGCGCCTATCCCTATCTTCATGCAGTGGCCGTGGGCAAGATCTATCTGGCCCACATGACGCCGGAGAAGCGGCGCAAGGTCCTGAACGCCATCGGCCTTCCCGCGGTCACGGAGCACACTATCACCCGCATAGATCGACTGGAAGAAGAACTGGGACAGATCATGGAGAGGGGATACGCAGTTGAGGATCAGGAACTGCGCAAGGGGGTCAGGCGGATTGCGGCCCCCATCTACGACTGCCGGAACCAATTGACCGGCTCTGTCGGGATTGCGGCCACCATCTTCAGTCTCGAACTGGACGACCGAGAAGGACTGGTCCAGCAGGTGGTGCAAACCGCGGAACAGATTTCCGACCTTATGGGGAACTCCATATGAAACGATTTTTTTATCCTTCCAGCATGGCTGTCTTTGGCGTGGCCGATCACCCCAGAAACCTGGCAAAAAATATTGTAATTCAGTCCCTGGCGTTCGGCTACCAGGGCGTCATCCATCCGGTAGGTCGTGAGCCGGGGACTGTCCAGGGGATACCCATTCTCGCAGACCCCGAGTCCCTACCCGAGGGCATCGACCTGGCCGTGATTCTGGTGCCGGCCCGGTTTGTGGCCCAGACGCTCGACATCTGCGGCCGCAAGGGGATAGTGCGGGCGGTCATCTCCACCGGAGGGTTCAGGGAGCTCACGGATGCGGGCAATCCCGCGGAAAAGGAGATGCTCACTGTGGCCAGGCGCTATGGGATCCGCTTTATCGGTCCCAACTGCATCGGGGTCATATGCCCCGGGTCGGGTCTGGCCACCCCGTTCAATCCCCTCGCGCCCAGGAGCTTCAAAAAGGGTCCGGTGGGGATTATCGTCCAAAGCGGGGGGGTCACCACCCAGTGCGCCTATTGCTTTTCAGAGGCCCATGTGGGGTTTTCCAAGATCATCAGTGTGGGAAACAAGCTGGACCTGGACGAGATCGATTTTGTGCGATATCTCCTCGAGGACGACGAGACTGAACAGATCCATCTGTACCTGGAGAGCATTCAGGAAGGAAAGAAACTGATGCGGCTGGCCAGGGAATCGCAAAAGCCCATGGTGGTCTTCAAGTCCAATGTCAGCAGCACGGCATCGGCCATTGCCTACTCCCATACCGCTGCCCTTTCCAACAATGATGCGGTCGTGAAGGGGGCACTGAAACAGGCCGGTATGGTGCGGGTGGAAAAGCTCCAGCAGATGACCGTGGCGGCCAAGGCCCTTCAGCTCCCCCGGCTCCAGGGAGAACGGCTTGCGGTCATATCCATGTCCGGCGGCTTTGCCGTGATTTTAGGCGACGCCTGCGAGCGCTATGGCTTTGTGTGCCCGCCCCTGCCCCCAAAGCTGATCAAACAAATCGAGGGGTTTCGCAGGGCCGGGGTGATCCGCATGTCCAACCCCATGGATTTCGGGGATGTCCACGACGTCAAGGCCCTGGCCTTTGCCATGGAACAGTGCCTGGCCCTCAAGGAGATCGACGGACTGGTCCTCTCTTTCATGTATGAGCCTGAGATGGCAAGGATCTTCGGGGGCGGGATCGGTTCCCCCGAGCAGATGCTCAGTTTTGCAAAAAAACTGTCGGTGGGATACAACAAGCCCATAACGCTGAGCTTTTTCTCTGAACGCCGCCATATCGAAAAATTCAAGCAACTCAATATCTTCCCCGTCTTTGACGACCCGGTGGAAAGCGTGGAGGCCATGCGTCTCTTGCGCGATTACTGGCAGGCAAGGGAGAACATCAGTAGAATATAGTAATTTAGACCCTTCTCTAACTCGCGGGCGCTGCCCGCCTTGGATATGGACCCCATCATTCCCATACACAAAAACCTGTTCTTTATTCAGCGGGGCTGGCTCAATGGCAACCATTTTGTGTTTGACGGCGACATCAAGGCCTTGATCGACACAGGATACAAGTCCCATCTGCAAACCACCCGCCGGCTCATCCAGCAAACAGGATTCAACATCGCTCAGACCGAGATCATCATCGGCACCCACAGCCATTGCGACCATGTCGGCGGAAATCACGCGATCCAGGAGGAGACCGCCTGCCGCATCATGATGCATCCCATCGAAAAATTTTTCATGGATCACCGAAACGCCTGGTTCACCTGGTGGCGATACTATGATCAGGAGGCCGATTTCTATTGCGTCACAGACATCCTTGAAGACGGGACCTGTGTCCGGCTGGACGACCTGGAACTTCAGGTCATCCATACGCCGGGCCATGCGTCAGGCGGCATCGCCTTGTATGCCCCAAGGGAACGCTTCCTTATCTCGGGGGATGCCCTGTGGGACGGCGACATCGGGGCCCTGACTCCCCGGATCGAAGGAAACAACTGCCTTTTTCTGGCCATACAAAGCCTGAACAGACTTTCGTCTCTCGACGTTCGACAGGTGTTTCCAGGCCACGGTCCCCCCTTTGCCGACTTCCGATCGGCCGTGGATCGGACCCGGGCTAGGCTGGGCTCCTTTGTCAAGGACCCCGCCCTGATGGGGCTGGATCAGATAAAAAAGATCATCGTCTATGTCCTGATGATGAAAAATGGTTTTCCCGCAGATGGCTTTTTCGATTATCTCGTAAAGGGGACTTGGTTTCGGGAGACGGTTGACCTCTTTTTTGACAGTGAATACAGGAGGGTGTACGACGATGTGATGAAAAGATTCTTGAAAAAGGAAACCGTGGTGGTGGACCGTGGCCGATATCAGACCACGATAACACCTTAGACTCTTTGTCCGTAACTTCTCCGCAATGTGCGAAGAAGTTTGCCCGTCGGAGTCTCTGCCCAAGGGCTGCAAAAACCGAATACAGCTCCTGGGAACGGCAGCACGGCCTTAAAATACAGTCTGTTTAAGCCCCAAGGACAGCCTTTCACCTGCCCGCCATGCGAGTGAGGCGAGTCAGGCGGGTCGATAGGGATTCCTTGCTGCCTTTAAATAAATGGTATCCCGGGCCCGGGGGCGGTCGCCGAACGATATAAACGCATTTTATTGCAGCCCTTGGGCAGAGACCTCCACGGGCGGGCAGAACGCTGTTTGGTTGCGGCCGTCAGGCCGCCTTAGATATCCAGTTCCTTTACCTCCAAGGCGTTGTTTTGAATAAACTCACGCCGTGGTTCCACCTTGTCGCCCATAAGAATAGTAAAGATATTGTCTGCCTCCAGCGCATCTTCCACGGTGACGCGCATCAACCGCCGCTTGTCCGGATCCATGGTAGTGGTCCACAGCTGATCCGGATTCATTTCGCCCAGACCTTTGTATCTCTGGATCCCGAGGCCCTTTTTGGCCCGTTCCATAAAATCCCGAAGGAGTTGCTCCGGGTCGTCGATCCGCTCCTTTTCACCGTCTGGTCCGGTCCGATAACTGCCCTTTTTGAGCTGGCGGAAATCGTCGCCCAGCTTCATGAGCTGGCGCAGCTCCGGAGAAGACAAGAGCTCCCAGTCAACATCAAAGCGCTGACCCCCGTTTTTGGTCTCGGTTACCGAGAACAAATAAAATCCATCTTCCTCCCCCAGGCGTACATTGCTCACCGAAAACCCGTTTTCCTCCATCCGGGCAAACAGCTGTTGCATAAAGTCCCTGTCCTTGAAATTGGCCCTCTCGGTGATCCCCTGCAAGATGAGAAACTGGATGAATCTGGGGCTCACGCCCCTTCGCGACAACCTCTCTATCTCTTCAAAGAATCGAACCAGGCGATTGAGCATGCTCATCAACCGGACCCCTGACAACTGCCTTCCATCCTCTAAGGCCACGGCCTCGGTCTCCGAGATCCGTTTCAGCAAGAAGTTATTGAACTCCGTCTCATCTTTTAAGAACAATTCTTCTTTCTTGTCCAGGACGCGGTACAGCGGGGGCTGGGCTACGTAGAGATATCCCCGCTCTATCAGGTCGGGCATCTGGCGGAAAAAGAAGGTTAGCAGAAGGGTTCGAATATGGGCCCCGTCCACATCCGCATCGGTCATGATAATGATCTTGTGGTAGCGGATGGCATCCAGATTGTAATCCTTTTCGCCGATCCCCGTGCCCAGGGCCGTGATCAAAACGCGGATCTCCTCACTGGAGATCATCTTGTCGAACCTGGCCTTTTCCACGTTGAGAATCTTGCCCCTCAGGGGCAGAATGGCCTGGTTTCTCCGGTCTCTCCCCTGCTTGGCAGAACCGCCTGCTGAATCCCCTTCCACGATGAATATCTCGCTCAGGGCCGGATCCCTTTCCTGGCAGTCCGCCAGTTTCCCGGGGAGCGAATGATCTGACAACACCCCTTTTCTCCTGGCCAGTTCACGGGCCTTGCGTGCAGCCTCCCTGGCCCGGGCCGCATCAATCACCTTTGACAGAATCGACTTTATCACATTGGGGTTTTCTTCGAAAAACGTACTCAACCCCTCATTCACCATGTTTTCAACCAGGCCCTTGACCTCGCTGTTTCCCAGTTTGGTCTTGGTCTGCCCCTCGAACTGGGGCTCGGGCAGCTTAACGCTGAGCACCCCCGTGAGTCCCTCTCTCACGTCATCTCCTGTGAGTTTTTCCTTGAAATTCTTGGAAAGCGGCGAATTCTGCAGGTACTGATTGATGCTGCGCGTCAGGGCCGACTTGAAACCGATCAAATGGGTGCCCCCCTCGCGGGTATTGATGTTGTTGGCAAAGGTCAGCAGGTTCTCCTTGTAGGACGTGTTGTACTGAAAGGCTGCCTCTATCAGGACCCCGTTTTTTTCTCCGGCAATAAAAATGGGTTTGGGATGCAGGACCTCCTTGTTGGCGTTCAGATATTCCACAAAAGACAGGATCCCTCCCTCGTAGAGAAAATCCCGCTTCTTCCCGCTGCGCTCATCCACAATCTTGATTCGGAGACCCTTGGTCAAAAAGGAAAGCTCCCGCATGCGGCGTGCAATGGTCTCGAAATCAAAATCCACAGACTCAAAAATGGTTCGGTCCGGCATAAACCGGATGCTCGTCCCTGTCCCTTCGGTCTCACCTATGATCTTCAGTTCGCTCCTGGTCTCTCCCCGCTCGTAGCGCTGAAAATAGACCTTGTGGTTGCGGTATACCTCCACCTCCAGATACTCGGACAGGGCATTCACCACCGACACGCCCACACCATGGAGGCCCCCAGAGACCTTATAGGATTTTCTGTCAAACTTCCCACCTGCATGGAGCTTGGTCATGACCACTTCCAGTGCAGGCATATTGGCGCTCTTGTGCATGTCGACCGGAATCCCCCGGCCGTTATCCCAGATCGTCACGCTGCCGTCATTCAGGAGTTTAATCTTGATCTCGTCGCAGTACCCGGCCATGGCCTCGTCGATGCTGTTGTCCACCACCTCGTAGACCAGGTGGTGAAGGCCCTCGAAGCCGGTATTTCCAATATACATGGCCGGCCGCTTCCTGACGGCCGACAGCCCTTCCAGGACCTTAATGTCTTCCGCCTGGTACGTGGAATTTTGCTCTGTCATTCTGTCTATACCCTCATCGGCATGATTAAGCCTATAAAACCCTCGTCCTCATCGCCCTTGATGACGCAGGGCTTTGAATTATCCAAGAATTCCATTTGGATTTCATCGCTCTGCATGGATTGCAGCACGTCGATGAAATATCGCGGATTAAAACCGGCTTCGATCCTTTCGCCGGAATAGGCGATGTCCATTTTTTCCTGGGCCTCTCCCAAGTCAGGATTGGCCGACACAAGATCCAGCGCGTTGTTCTCCAGCGTTATCTTTACCGCCCGATACCGCTCGTTGCTCAAAATCATCATCTTGCGCATGGCCTCTAAAAGTGAAAAGCGTTTCAGTCTTATGGAAAAGGCACCCTCCTTGGGAATGACCGCCTTATAATCGGGGAACTTGGCCTCAAGAAGCCGCATGACGAGCAAGGCGTTTTCTTTCCTGGCGACACAGTCCTTCTCCTTGAATCCTATTCCAACCGGCCCCCCCTCAGAGGCAAGTCGGTTAAGTTCCGACATCCCCTTTTTGGGGATCATCACACCGCGCTCCAGGTCCAGACGATCGATCTGGGGCACAGGCTTGTCGACCATAGAGAGTCTGTGGCCGTCAGTGGCCACCATTCTCAGGAAATGCCCTCCATCTGTAGAAATTTTCTCCGTGAATACCCCCGACAGCTTGTACCCCGCCTCCTCGACGGTGATGGCGTAGATGGTCTTATTGATCATATCCGCCAGGACATCTCCTTCTATTTGAACCATGGGGACGCCCTCAGGCTCAATGAACAGGGGAAATTCGTCCGCTGGAATGCATGCCAGATCAAAACGGGCAATGCCGTCGGACAGGCGGACCCAGTTGTTTTCCCTCCCCCTGATGCTAAATGTCTCCGCATTGCTTTCCTTTAGGATCTCAAAGAGCTTTCTTCCGGAAATGGTGATGCTCCCCTCCTGAACCACGGTTGCCTGGAGGGTTTCCTGAAATCCCAGTTCAAGATCCGTAGCCGAAAGACGAACCGATGAGCCTGACGCATCAAACAGGATGGTGGACAACACCGGCATGCTGCTCTTTCTTTCTATAATGCTCTGGACCCGGGAGACCGATTTGAGCAGTTCATTCCTGGCGATTTTGATTTCCATTTTTCCCTCCAGCAGATTGGTATTGTTTTTTATTTACATAAATCTTAAAAAACCATCACTTTAATAAGCCATGTCTATTTGTCAAAATCGGGTTATTCTATTGAAACAGCAATAAAATCTTTTAATGCGCCTTCATAAGCAATCCAACGCATTGAACAGGGGTCCCATTCGTTTCCCGGGATCTTTATGGTTTTCAACATGCGATAAACCCCATCTGAACATGTTTTGAACCAGAGGTCTGGACTGGCTCTTAGGCGCACTTCAGACAGGAGGCAAGAGAAGTTTGCGTATATTGTTAATATCTAATAATATTTTTTCATTTTTATCTTTGTCCTGTTCGATGCGTTTTTGGGCATAAATGACGGTTGAATGGTGTTTGTTCCCAAATGCATGGCCGATCTCCTGGAGCGACAGGTTTGTCAATTGTCTGCTGAGGTAGAGGGCCACCTGCCGCGGATATGAAAAGGCCCTCCCCCGCTTGTCCGACAACAGGTCGAGCCGGGAGATGTTAAAATATCTCGCCGTGAGATCCTGAATAGAACGGATATCAGCCGAAGCTGGCGGGTAGGGGGCATTGATGATGGTCTCGGCGGCAAAGATGTCGATGGGAGTTTGGTCGGAAGAGAAGCGCTCCTTCAGCCTGGCCACATGCTGTATGAGTGTTTTAAGGTCATCCGTCGAGTTTGCCAGGAAGAATGCTACATCGTGCGGCAGGGGCAAGTTCTCTTTTTTGGCCGCATTTTGGATGATCTTTACCTTGGTCCTTTGACCCGGGGGGTGGATTTCTGCTATAAGACCCCATTCGAGCCGGGAGCGTAGTTCGGGCATGAGGTTGGGGATCTTGCATGGAGGACAGGCCGCGGCCAGCACCAACTGTCTGGCCGAACCCAGGTAGGCCTTGCACAGCGTCAGCAGTTCAGCCTGAGCTTTGGGGTGGGCCGTCACGAGGTGAATGTCGTCAAGGAGCATGACATCGGGGGCCTGGTCTCGTTCCCAGAAGCAGGGGGCCGTGTCTGTGTTTTCTCCGGGGGCGGAAAAGGCAGTGAGAAACTCATAGGCCGGCAGATACATGACATTTTTTGCTGGGTTGTTCTGGAGTATTAGGTTTCCGATGCCGTTCAAGATATGGGTCTTTCCCAGGCTGAGGGCGCTGTATATGTAGAAGGGATTGTAGGCCTCGGAAGGCCTCTCGGCCACGGTGAGGGCAGAGGTATAGACCAGTCGGTTGGCTCTGGCCGGGACAAACGCATCAAAGGTGCCAAGGGGATCTATGCCATGAGTCCGCGGGACCAGGGGGAGGTTGACGACGTGGGCCTTTTGTGTTTTCATAGTCTGTGAGGGATCGGGATATGTGAAGCGAATATGGGGGAGGGTGTTCAGATTTTCTTGGAAAAAGGACTGAATCTGATCGCGGTAGTTGTCGTGGAGCCAGTGGGCGATGAATTTGTTGGGGGCCTCGATAAGGGCCTCCTGGGCGTTCATTTCCTTGAGGGATGTCCGGGACAGCCACGTCTGGAATTCCGCGGTGGAAAGCCCTTTTCTCAGCTCTGCTTTGATTTGATCCCATATTTTAGTTTTTATTGTCATAATAAATAGTTATGAGGTATTATGCAGATTCTCCCGAATCCAATTATTCTACCGAAACCGGGGCATAATATCAATCAAAAACTGATGTATGTGAGGGGGAAGAAATTATGAGCTATTCGATAGCCCTTGCCGGCAAGGGCGGTACGGGAAAAACGACAGTGGCGGGGATGCTGGTGAAGTATCTTGTGAAAAAGGGGATAACGCCGGTCCTCGCTGTGGATGCGGATGCCAATGCCAACCTGAACGAGGTCCTGGGTCTGGAGGTTGAGGAGACCCTTGGAGACGCTAGGGAGCAGATGAAGACAGGGGCGCCGAGCGGCATGACCAAGGATATCTTCATGGAGATGAAACTCCAGGAGGCGGTAGTGGAGGCGGACGGATTCGATTTGATCGTTATGGGGAGACCGGAAGGGGCCGGGTGCTATTGTGCGGCCAACACGCTTTTGACCCAGTGCCTGGAGAAGCTCATCGCCAACTATGCCTCCGTTGTCATGGACAACGAGGCGGGCATGGAACATATGAGCCGGTTGACGACCAATAATTTTGATGCCCTCCTGGTGGTTTCCGATCCCACGCGGAGGGGACTCCAGGCGGCCTTTCGCATTGTGGAGCTGGCCGACAAGCTGTCGTTGAATATCGGACGCAAGATGGTGATGGTGAACCGGTTTCGTGAAGATCAGGCCCAGGGTCTTAAGCAGGCCCTCGCGGAGTACGAGCTCGATTTTGTGGGGACCCTCCCTGAGGATGCGCAACTCCAGGAATTGGATCTGGCCGGAAGGCCGACGAGTGAGCTGGGCCCGGAGAACCCGGCAGTGGCCGCGGCCTACCGAATGTTTGATGCCATGATGCAAGAAACACAAGATCGGATAAAGAGCAGGTAATCTATGGCCCAGAGATGGCGAAAGAAGCGTAGGTTCTTGCCATATATTGTATCTGATTTGTTATTGTCTACAATATATGGAAAACGGCTTTCCTGGAAAAGAGGTTAAAATTACTGCAAAAAATTCTTGACAATGAATAGAGATTCATCTAATTTGTTTGAAATAGCCTCCGTAGGCGAGGTATTTTTTTGCTCTATTTTTGTTATTTTTTTCACAAAGAGGCGTGGGGATGTAACCACATGCTTCTTAATTTTCAGTTATCATGGTTGGCGGCAGGAGTGACACGGTCGCACATTATTAACAACAGCATGGAAGAAGGAGGTAAAGACATTGGCCTTTGAAATTCCCAAACAGCCCTATTCTGGAAAGATAGGGGAGACCACGGTCGGAACCGGCAGCGGCGCTGTGACGTTAGGGGGTCAGACTTCCTATCCGTTCCATCTGTTTGAAGGGGAAATGCCACATCCCCCGAAAATCGCGATGGAAATCTGGGATTATGACCCTTCCAAAGAATGGCCCGAAGCGGCTGTTGCGCCGTTTAAGGATGTCATTTCTTCACCCGAGGCGTGGGCCAAAAAATGTGTTGAAGAGTACGGGGCAGACATCATTGTCTTGCAACTCAAGAGTACCGATCCCAATGGCATGGACAGGAGTCCGGAGGAGGCTGCGGAGGTGACCAAGAAGGTTGTTGAAGCAGTGGACGTGCCGGTTATCCTGTGGGGTACAGCAAACAACCAGAAGGATGAAGAGGTCCTCAAAAAGATCTCTGAGGTGTGCGAAGGGAAGAATCTGGGATTGGGGCCTGTGGAAGAAGCCAACCACAAAGGCGTTGGCGCCAGCGCCCTGGGCTATGGCCACACCGTGGTTGCCTCTTCCCCTATTGACGTGAACCTGGCCAAGCAACTCAACATCCTGCTTGGGAACCTGGGAGTTCAATCCAAGAAGATTATTATCGATCCCACCACCGGCGGTCTCGGATACGGATTGGAGTATTCCTACTCGGTTATGGAGCGTATCATGATGGCCGCCCTGACCCAGGAGGACGACAAGCTGCAGATTCCCATGATCACCAACCTGGGAAACGAGATATGGAAGTGCAAAGAGGCGGGTCTGCCCCTTGCTGAGATGCCCACCCTGGGCGACCCGGAAAAGAGGGCCATTCTCATGGAGTGTGTAGGCGCCGTTTGTTATCTTCTGGCCGGTTCGTCGATCCTGATACTGAGACATCCCGAATCGGTTCGCCTGGCCCGTTCATTTATTGAGCTTTTGAGCAACGGCGGAAGTGCGAGGGAGACAGAGGGGATCTCAAAGCGGCTGGCCATGGAAGAGACGGATATGGCGGCCATTTCGCCTGCCCCGAACCTGGATTTTGGTCCTGCAGAGGCGCCTAAACCGGAGAAAAAGGCGGCTAAGCCCAAGGCAGAGGCCAAACCTGCGCCTGCCCCCAAGAAAGAGGAGAAGGCAGAGGCAAAACCAGAGCCAAAAGCGCCGCCGGCAAAGGATCCGGTGGATGTTGCTGCTGAAAAGATGGGCATAGACCTGGAAGCCCTGTTGAAAAAACGGGATGCCAGTCGCGATGATATCAGGCACACGGCCGAAAAACATGGCCTTTCAATCGAAGACGTTCTCAAAAAACTAGGAGGATGAGACAATGGCTAAAGATCTTTTTGCGGAAGAACCCAAAGATCTATTGAGTTCTACGTCAACTGCGGAGGAAGAGGCCAAGGCCAAAGCGGAGGCAGAAGCCAAGGCCCAGGCCAAGGCAAAGGAAGAAGCGGAGGCCAAGGCCAAGGCAGAAGCCGCGGCCAAGGCGGAGGCCGAGGAAAAGGCCAGAGCGGATGCGAAGGCCAAAGAAAGCGAAGAGTTAAGGGCCCTCAGATTTAAGCGGGCCCAGGAGAAAGCCAAACACGAGGCCGAGCTAAAGGCGCGCGAAGCCGAGGCCTTTGCAAAAAAGACCAAAACCCCGGCCCCTCAGCAGCTTGATCTGGTGGACAGGTTGACTGCCAACATCAACCGTATTCACAAGCGGATCTAAACGGAAATCTGCAATTGGAAAGAGGAGGAACCTCATAATGGCGACAGAAGAAGTCAAAAGTAAGGTGGTTGGAGTAAAAAAGAAGGCTGCGGAGGCCCCCAGGCCTGAAGATCTGGCCCTGGACCTGGCCAGCCAGGAGATGATTGCGAGGTCGAGGGAGATGCAGGTCGAGACCATCTTTGATCGGGCCCAGAGCATGAAGCCCTGTAACATCGGGGCGCAGGGAACCTGCTGTAAGAACTGCTCACAGGGACCTTGCAGGCTCCCGCTCCCCAAAGGGGGCATTCAGGGCAAGGATACGCGAAAGGGATTGTGCGGCGCTACGCCGGAGACCATTGCCGCGCGCAATTTTGCCAGGATGGTGGCTGGAGGGGCCGCGGCCCATTCCGACCACGGCAGGGGCGTAGCCGAGACCTTTTTGGCAGCGGCCCGCAAGGAAACAGACGATTATCGCATTAAAGACACCAAGAAGCTTTTGGAGATTGCCCCGGACTTTGGTGTGGAGACGACTGTAGAGGGAGAAAACGGCGAGATCCTGGACCGCGACATTGATGAGATCGCCGTGGAAGTGGCAGAAAACGCCCTGGCCCAGTGGGGACAGCAGGAAGGCGAGGTGTGCACGATCAGGAGGGCCCCGACCAAGCGCTATGAGCTGTGGAAGAAGCTGGGCGTGGCGCCGAGGGGAATCGACCGCGAGATCGTGGAGATCATGCACCGGACCCATATCGGGGTGGATCAACATTATGAAAATCTGGTGGAGCAGTGCAGCCGGGCCGCTATCGCGGACGGGTGGGGCGGTTCCATGATCGCCACCGACCTGCAGGATGTCCTGTTTGGCTGCCCTTACCCGGTGAAGAGTCAGGCCAATCTGGGCGTGTTGAAGGAAGACCATGTCAACATCGTGATCCACGGGCATGAGCCGCTATTGAGCGAGATGATCGTGCAGGCGGCCGAACTGCCGGAGATGGTGGAACTGGCCAAATCAAAGGGCGCCAAGGGCATCCAGCTGAGCGGCATCTGCTGTACGGCCAATGAGCTGTTGATGCGCCACGGCATCCCGCTGTGCGGCAACTTCCTTCAGCAGGAGCTGGCCATTATCACGGGCGCGGTAGACGCCATGGTGGTGGATGTGCAGTGCATCATGGAGAATATCGCAAGCGTGGCCCAGTGTTTCCACACCAAGGTGATCACCACCAATCCGAGGGCGAGGATCGCGTCGGGCGAGACCATCCACATCGAATTTGACGAGCACACGGCCTTTGAAGACGCCAAGAAGATCGTCCGCGTCGGAATCGAAAACTTCCCCAAGAGGGAGAAAGAGGTGATTATCCCGGACCACAAGAGCGAGCTGATTGCGGGCTTCAGCTACGAGGCCGTCAACTATCACCTGGGCGGGACCTTCCGGGGATCCTACGTCCCCCTGAACGACAACATCATCAACGGCCGCATACGGGGTATCGGCGGCGTGGTTGGGTGAAACAACGCCCGAACCTCGCTGGATGCGGGGCATATCGCCGTTGTCAAAGAATTGATCAAGCATGATGTCATCGTACTGACCACGGGGTGCAATGCCATTGCCTGTGCCAAAGCAGGTCTGCTCACCCCTGAATCGGCCGCTGTATACTGCGGACCCGGCCTGGCCGAGGTCTGTGAAACCGTCGGGATCCCGCCTGTATTGCACATGGGTTCCTGCGTGGACAACAGCCGAATCCTCATGGCCGCGACCGAGGTGGTGAAGGCCGGGGGCCTTGGCAACGACATCAGCGACCTGCCTGCCGCCGGGTCCGCGCCCGAGTGGATGAGTGAAAAGGCGATCAGTATCGGCCACTATTTCGTGGTGTCCGGGGTCTACACGGTTTTCGGGGTAACACTTCCCGTAAGCGGTGCACCGGTCTTCGAGCACTACCTGTACAAGGAGCTCGAAAAGCTCTATGGCGGGATGTGGGATATGGAGGTCGACCCCATCAAACACGCTCACAAAATGATTGCCCATATTGACAAGAAGCGCAAGGCCCTCGGCATCGACAAGGCCCGAGAGCGAGTGCTTATGGATATGGCCGCACGGCGCGAGCTCGAGGCGGCTTGATAGACAAAAACCATTGAAGATCAGGGACGAACAGGACCTCTTAAGAAGGGAGGAAAATCGATTATGTCGAAGTTGGTAGCATTCGCAGCGATCCAGGGCGCCTATAATATCGTGTCCAAAGCGGAGGGCAAATACAAGAGAGCCCTGGAAACTTATGGGGGTAGCCAGAAACTGGAATTTCCCAATACAGCCTATTTCCTGCCCATCATTTATTCTCTCACGGGCATTAAGGTCACGGACCTCGATTCCGCAAAAAAACCCCTTGACTTTGCAAGGAAACTCTTACCGCCCCACGTGAAAAAGGACTGCCATCTTCCGTATCTGGGGCCCCTGCTGGACGCCGGTATGGCCGCGCTTTTTGCCGAGGAGATCGTTGAGGCCATTCGCTACGTGGAAGACCCGGATTTCTATCAGCCCGAGGTGGAAGACCCGGATGTGGACAACGGGAAGATCTGGCTGGGTGCGGCCGATGATGCCATCATGAGAAAGCGGGGCGTGGAGTTCGTGGACGGCACGGCCCCCGGGTTCGCCGCCATTGTGGGCGCGGCCCCCGATTCAGCCACGGCCAAAAAGATGGCCGAGGAGTATCAGCTCAAGACCATCTACGTCTTTATGGCCGCCAATCAGAACGGAACCACCTTTACGGAACAACTCCTACAGGAGAAGGTCCAAATCGGGTGGAACACCCGTCTGGTCCCCTTCGGTCCGGATATATCCGCTGCGGTGTTCGCCCTCGGGTTTGCCAACCGGGCAGGCATGTCCTTCGGCGGGATCCAGCCGGGCGACTATAAGAAGATGCTGGCCTATCAGAAGAACCGGATCTTTGCATTCGTCAACGCACTGGGCGACGTCAATGCCGAGTGGGCCGCCAATGCGGCCGGATGCGTCAACTGGGGCTTCCCCACCATCGCGGATACGGATATTCCGGAGATCCTGCCCACAGGCGTCTGCACCTACGAACACGTGGTGGCCAATGTGGGTCATGACGAGATGCCCCAGAGATCCATAGAGATTCGCGGGCTCAAGGTGAGCATCACCGAGATAGACATCCCGTTGGCCTATGGCCCGGCCTTCGAAGGCGAGCGGGTCCGGAAAGACGACCTGTATATGGAGATGGGCGGCGGCAAGACCCAGTGCACCGAGCTGTGCAAGATGGCCGACATGAATGCCATCGAAGACGGCAAGGTAGAGGTCGTAGGGCCTGATGTCAAGGACGTGAAAAAGGGCGATCGACTGCCTTTGGGTATTTTCGTCCAGGTGGCCGGCCGCGAGATGCAGGCCGACTTCGAGCCGATCCTGGAGAGGCAGATTCATCACCTCATCAACTATGCCCAGGGCATCATGCACATCGGGCAGAGGGATATCTCCTGGATCCGCGTGGGCGAGCCGGCCATTGAGAAGGGGTTTACGCTCAAGGATATCGGCACCATCCTCCACGCCAAGTTTCATCAGGACTTCGGGAGCATCCTGGACAAGGTCCAGGTGACCCTGTATACCAAAAAGGAAGACGTGGATAAGCTCACGAAAACCGCCAGGGCCGAATACAAGGCCAGGGATGAGCGGGTGGAGAGCATGACGGACGAGAGTGTGGAAACCTTTTATTCCTGCACCCTCTGCCAGTCCTTCGCCCCGAGCCATGTCTGCATGGTCAGCCCGGAGCGTACCGGTCTGTGCGGCGCCTACAACTGGATGGACTGTAAGGCCTCCTATGAGATCAATCCCACGGGCCCCAACCAGCCCGTGAAAAAGGGCGAGGTCCTGGACCCGGTATTGGGGCAGTTCAAAGGGGTGAATGACTTTGTATTTAAGGCCTCGCGGCAGACGGTCGACCACTACAACTTTTACAGCATTGTTCATGATCCCATGACCACCTGCGGCTGCTGCGAGTGTATTGCGGCGGTGCTGCCGGGGTGCAACGGCATCATGACGGTCCACCGGGACTACACCGGTGAGACCCCGTGCGGCATGAAATTTACGACCCTGGCCGGCGTCATGGGGGGCGGACAGTCGTCGCCCGGCTTTGTGGGCCACGGTAAGTTCAATATTACACAGCGCAAGTTCGTCGCGGGCGACGGCGGGCTCCTGCGCATGGTCTGGATGCCCAAATCGCTCAAAGAAGAGATCAAGGATCGGCTCATCAAGCGGGGAGAAGAGCTCGGGGTCCCGGATCTGTATGACAGGATCGCGGACGAGACCGTGGGCATTGACGAGGAATCGGTCATGGCCTTTCTCAAGGAAAAGGACCATCCGGCCTTGAAGATGGACCCGATCGTAGGGTAAGGGATCCGTTTACATTCATTATTTGGACGCAGATAGACGCAGACGATCGGGCTCGAATAAATCTGCGGGAATCTGCGAACATCTGCGTCCCTATACACATTTAGGAGTGCATTATGGGATTAACTGGAATTCAGATATTTAAGCTGTTGCCTAAAACCAACTGCGCGGAGTGCGGCGTCCCGACATGCCTCGCCTTTGCCATGAATCTGGCCGCGGGCAAGGCGGAGCTGGATAGCTGCCCCTATGTGTCGGATGAGGCCCGGGCCCAGTTGGCAGAGGCCTCTGCGCCGCCGATCCGGCCGGTCGCCATCGGGGCCGGCACAAGGGCCTTCAAGACAGGCGGCGAGACCGTCATGTTCCGTCATGAAAAGACCTTCTATAATCCGACCGTATTTGGGGCCATGATCGCCTCGGACATGGATCCGGCCGCGATGGATGCGAAGCTGAAGGCGTGGAACGCCCTCCAGTTTGAAAGGGTCGGCCTTAATCTGAGACCCGAGCTGGTGGCCCTGAAGGATGCGGGCGATGCCGCCGCCTTTGCTGCGGCCGCAAAGAAGATCGCCACGGAAAGTGAATTCAACCTGGTCCTTATGACGGAGAGTGTGGACGCCATGAAGGCCGCGGTGGAGGCCTGCGCATTCAAGAGGCCGCTCTTGTACGGGGCGACTGCGGCCAATGCCGAAGCGATGGGGAGCCTGGCAAAAGAAAAGGGACTCCCCCTGGCCGTTAAGGCGGACAACATGGATGACTTGATTGCCATCAGCAATAAACTGACGGGGATGGGGCTCAAGGACCTGGTGCTCGATTCCGGGGCCAGGGAGATCAAGCAGCTCTTTCGGGATCAGGTGGCCATCCGGAGGGCCGCGCTCAAGGCGGCAAATAAATCCGTGGGGTTCCCCACCATCACCTTTCCCTGTGAAATGGCGGGCAATCTGGACATGGAGACCCTTATTGCCTCCATGCTGATCGCCAAATATGCCGGGATCGTCATCCTTTCGGATTTCAAGGGTGAAAATCTCTTTCCCCTCCTCCTGGCGCGGTTGAATATCTACACAGACCCGCAACGGCCCATGACCGTTACGCAGGGGATCTACGAGATCGGCGCGCCGGACGAGAATTCTCCGGTTCTGGTGACCACCAACTTCTCTCTGACCTACTTTATCGTCAGTGGCGAAATAGAGGGGAGCCGGGTGCCGAGCTGGCTGCTGATCCTGGATACGGAGGGGCTCTCGGTGATGACCGCATGGGCCGCAGGGAAGTTTTCCGGAGATGTGGTGGGCATGTTTGTGAAGAAGTGCGGCATTGCCGACAAGGTGAAGCACAGGAAGATTATTATCCCCGGCTACGCCGCCTCCATCAGCGGCGAGATGGAAGAGGAATTGCCTGACTGGGAAATTCTTATCGGGCCCAGGGACGCCTCTCTAATACCCAAGTACCTGAAGGATATGGCAAAATAGATTGGGGGCCACAATTCGGAGCTTGCCGTGCCCGGTGCCCGCAAGCTCCGCCGGCCCAACAGACAATATGAGACCTTGGTCTCGGAACATACCAGAAGAAGGGGGAGTGTGCCCATGTTATTGATTGGTGAAAATTTAAATGTCATCAGCACGGTGATCGGCAAGGCCTTTAAGGAAAAAAATCCGGGTCCCATTGCCGAAGAGGCCAAGCGCCAGAAGGAAAAGGGGATGGACTGGATCGACATCAACCTGGGTCCTGCCAGAAAGGGCGGACCTGAGTTGATGGAGTTCGTGGTCAAGACGGTGCAGGAAGCCATTGGGGACACGCCCCCCCTTTGTCTCGATACCTCCAACATCGAGGCCATGGAAGCGGGACTTTCCGTGCACAAGGGCAAGGCCATTATCAATTCAATCATGTGCCGTCCTGAGCGGTATGAAAAGATGATCCCTCTGGCGGTCAAGTACAAGGCCAGCATGATTGCCCTCATGTGGGGACCGGAAGGACTCCCAAGGGACGAGCATGAGCGGGGCGCCCTGGCGGCCGAGCTGATATATGCGGCCAATGAGGCCGGTGTGCCCAACGAGGACATCTTTGTGGACGGGATTGTGACCCCGGTGAACATTCAGCAACCCCAGGCCCTCAGCCTGATGGCCTTTCAGGAGATGCTTCAGGATATGTTCCCCGGCGTGAAGTCCACCTGCGGACTCTCCAATATCTCCAATGGGCCGCCGGATCATCTGAGGGGGATCCTGAATCAGACCTATATGGTGATGCTGGAACGGAAAGGGATGTATTCCTGCATTGCAGATGCCTATGACGATCAGCTGGTCGCCATCGCCCGGGGCAAAAGACCCGATGTGGTGGAGATTATTCATAAGGTCATGGACGGAGAATCGATCGATGCGGGAGCCCTTTCTAAGGAACTGTTGGGTTATTACAAGACAGCTCGTGTCATTTTGGGTGAGACGCTCTATTCGGATTCGTGGCTTGAACTGTAATATCTGACATGTTAAGATTGAAAGAGGCCTTCCCATTGCGACCGTGGCGTCGTGCGGGGGGCCTCTTTTTTTGCGGTAAAAGGGGTTTTGGGGTTCAAGGGAAAAACCCTCTTGGCATAGGGATCACGCGAAACCGGCGAGAAAAGGAAGGAACGATAACACATGGAAAACAATGCATGCCATACGCCCGGGGACTTTGAGAGGGGCCAACAGGACAAGATGATCGAGGCCAACCTGGGGCGCGTCGGCCGGAAGATAGTGGTGATGAGCGGCAAGGGCGGGGTGGGAAAAAGCACGGTGGCCTCCTATCTTGCCCTCCGCTTGAGCCGCAACGGCAGCCGGGTCGGGCTCCTGGATGTGGACCTGCACGGCCCGACGGTGGCAAGGCTCATGAACGTACAGGGCGGATTTGATTTGACCGAAGAGGGGGTTGTCAGGCCGTACCGCTTCTCCGATACCCTTGGTATTGTCTCCCTGGAGATGATCCTGGGTGATAAGGATACGGCGGTTATCTGGCGGGGGCCCATGAAGATCAGCGCCATCCGGCAGTTCATCTCCGATATCGAGTGGGGAGACCTGGATTATCTGGTGGTGGATTCGCCCCCCGGGACAGGGGATGAGCCGTTGACGGTGGCCCAGACGATCCCCGATGCAGAGGCGATTATTGTGACCACTCCCCAAGAGATCAGCCTGGCGGACGTCCGAAAATCCATCAATTTCTGCCGCCAGGTAAATATGAAGATCCTGGGGGTCGTTGAAAACATGAGCGGTCTTGTCTGCCCCCGCTGCGGTGAGACCGTGCCCATGTTCGGGACCGGCGGCGGCGAGTTGATGGCCGCCGAGATGGGGGTTCCCTTCCTGGGCCGGATACCCATTGACGGGGAAATGGTGGTCTCGGGAGACAGGGGAGACCTCACGGGTCTCCTGGCCAGATCCGACCTGGAGATCAACGCCGCGTATGAAAGGATACTGGAGAAGCTGGGTCCCAGCCAATCGGTGAATTGATTCCCCAGGCGCCGTCCCATACCTCAGGAAGACAAAAATGGTATGCTGGATTTGGGGGTTGAGGCCTGCCGGTTTTAGCTTGCAGCAGGGGTCGCTTTCATGGTATTGAGCGACACGTGTGGACGGTTTCGGATGTGCCGCAGAGTCCTTTCTCGTCATTATCACTTCACCCATAAGACGGAACAGACCATGGAGCTTACACAGAAACAGATCGATTATTGCATGGAATGCGGGGTGTGTACCGGAAGTTGCCCTGTGAGCCGCGTGCTCCCTTCTTTTTCGCCCCGTCAGATGATCAAGCGGGCCGTGTCGGAGCCGGACGGAGATCTTTCCCGGGTCCATGAGATATGGGCGTGTCTGAGCTGTGCACGGTGCAGCACCCGGTGTCCGGTCGAGATCGACTTCCCCGAATTCATCCGGTCGTTCCGGCAGAAGGCCCGCCAATCCGGGAACCTTCCGTTTGAGAGCCATCACGGCATCATGCAGTCCATTGCCGAGCTCCAGGCCGGTGAGGTCCGGCAGCAGAGGACCGACTGGGCCCGGCAGGCCGGGGCTTTTTCAGACAAGGGGGAGTATTTCTATTTTGTGGGGTGCCTTCCCTATTTTGACGTCATCTTCAGCTATTTGAATATCTCGCCGCTCCAGAGCGCACGGGGCATCCTCACCCTCCTCAACAAGATGGGGATTACGCCGGTGATCAGCAACGAAGAACGCTGCTGCGGGCATGATGCCTTGTGGAGCGGAAATGAGGGGACCTTCCGCAAATTGGCCGAACACAATATGGAGGTGATCGCCTCCTCAGGGGCAAAGACCGTCCTCTTCAGTTGCCCTGAAGGATATACGACGTTTAGAGATTATTATCCGAAATATTTCGGGGACCTTCCCTTTAAAACGCTTCACATGACCGAGTTTCTGGCCCGGGAGCTGCCCGGTTCCGGGCTTTCGTTCAAACCTTCCCTGAACGGCGCGCTGACCTATCACGATCCGTGCCGGCTGGGCAGGGGGGCGGGGCTCTATGAACAGCCTCGGGACCTGCTCAACCTGATCCCGGATATTCGGCTCATGGAAATGGGGCGCAACCGAGAAAATGCCATGTGTTGCGGCACCAGCGCGTGGATGGAGTGCTCCAGCTGTTCGAAGGCCATGCGCGTCGAGCGACTCGATGAGGCGTTGCAGACCGGGGCCAATACGCTGATCACCGCCTGCCCCAAGTGTCACATCCATCTCTCCTGCGCCCAGAGCACTGCAGAACTGGATCTGAAGGTGACCGACCTGTATGCCTACCTTTCAGAGGGACTGTCGGAGGCCGGCAATGGATGACCTGTGATAGAAAGCCTGCCTGGAGATCATTTCGCGCAACTCCTTTAATCAGATCTATCTCACGCATCCCTGGGCCGAATTTTCATGCATCGGACCACCCCGGCGTATCCATATGCCAAAGAAGTGTCAGACAGAAAGACCTCAAAGGACGAATGTCCACTATCGAATGAACCCGTAGCAAGCAAGCCATATCGAGTATCCGTATTCCTCTCCGCATATACCCGCCTGAATCATTGCCGACAGGTCGCTTCTTTGCACTGTGGAAAAGCGCGACAGGTGTGTCGGAAACCGCAACACTGATATAACCTATTGAACTTACTAAATTAATGGGTTGGAATAGGAAAAAAGGGGATATGGTTTGTCGCCGGATGTTGAATTTCGCATCATTCTCCTTGTCTTGAAGGATTCCAAGAAATTTCCCATCGGTCACACAGAATCCGGTCGCTTTACCGATAATTGCATGGGATATCAACCGGTTGGCCTTTTAGTAGAGAACCGGTCCCCGTAAACGGCACAGCTCTTGCTCTATATTACGGCAACAACCAACGCAACCGACGCAACCAACGGGATTAAAGAAAAGGAGAGAAAAATGGGCGAAGAGATCAAGAAGGGGAGAAGAAGCGAGATCGGGTTCGGGTCTTCTTACAGGAAAGGGGCCGGTCAGGATCTGAGGGCCGGATCGGATATCCCCACAGTCCTGGGAGGGCAGGTATGGATGGTCAAACCGGACAAGCGGGCAGTGACAAGCCATCCATGCCTCTGGATGCAGGCCGGTGCCGTTGA
>ENA-OSEO01002814-OSEO01002814.1-sediment-metagenome-genome-assembly--contig:-NODE-2814-length-22832-cov-3.684685_pt1 | contig 22832 bp, 19 predicted proteins | sample MGYA00237883_ERZ534232 | MGnify/ENA metagenome assembly ERZ534232
GGCGGTCCACTTCCAACTGTGCGACGCAGGAGCCCTATCGCGACCCACCACCGCTACGGGGAATCCGGTTCTCGACGTGCAGATCCCATTCGCGCCCAATCAGCAACATGATATCGACCGGGTTCTCGCTGCAGTGAATACGCAGCGGGTTCGCTATGCCAGCTAGCGCAAGCACGCATAAGATCGATCAATCGCCAACGAGTTGGCGTAATCTGGCTTCGTCAATTTCAGCAATACCCAATTTGCGCGCCGCTGACACTTTGGTATCGCCCGGGTCGACTCCAAGGAGAAGATAGCTCGTTTTTGAGCTCACACTTCCTGTCACCTTTCCTCCGTGAGACTCGATCAGCTCCTTTGCCTCCTCCCGGCTCATCGAAGGCAGCGTCCCAGTAATGACGAATGTCAGACCGTTTAGAGATCCCGCACCAGCCGGTTTCTCGCCGCTATCAGCCAGATTGACTCCGGCACGGCGCAACTTTTCGATCAGCGACCGGTTCCGGTCCAGCGAAAAATACTCTCCGACGCTTTCCGCGATCCCAAGGCCAATCCCTTCGATGCTCATCAATTCCGTCTGGCTCGCGCGCATCAACGAGTCAATGTCTGTGAAATTCCGGACGAGTACCCGCGCCACCTCGCTTCCAACCAGCCGGATGCCTAATGCGGCGACCAGCCGTGCAAATGGGCGGGATTTCGATTCTTCGATTGCGAACAACAGCTTCTCGGCGCTTTTCTCGGCAAACCCTTCGAGAGTGACGATATCCTCTTTCCTCAAGAAATACAGATCCGCCACATCCTGGACGAGTCCTTTACTGACCAGCATGGCTGAAGTCTGCGTGCCGAGCCCCTGAATCTCCATACCACCGCGGGACACGAAATGCTCCAGCAGGCGCACCAACTGCGCGGGACAGGCGGCGTTGACGCAATAGTAGGCCACTTCTCCGTCAGGGTGGACGACCGGTTGTCCACAGGACGGGCAGACCTGAGGCGGCACAGGGACCCGTTCCGAACCGTTGCGCACGCTCGTGATAGGCCCCACCACCTGTGGGATCACATCTCCGGCACGTTTTACGATGACACGGTCTCCAATGCGAATATCCTTACGAGCGATGTCTTCGTAATTGTGCAGCGACGCCTGTTTGACCACGACTCCGCCCAAGTTCACCGGGTCCAGGATCGCATAGGGATTCATCGTACCGGTCCGCCCGACATTCACGCCCACATCCAGTAGTCTGGTCGTCGTTTCACGCGCCGGAAACTTGAACGCGACCGCCCAGCGTGGTTCTCCGCCAACCACGCCCAGACGGGTCTGCAGCGCGAGGTCATCGATCTTGATCACTACACCGTCCGCCTCATACGCCAGGTCGTCACGTTTCGCCATCCACTGCTGGCAGTAGGCAATCACATCCGAAAAATCGCTGAAACGCGCAATATCCTTGTTGACCGGGAACCCAGCGTCTCGCAGATAATTCAGCGCATCCCATTGTGACTGGATATCGATACCCTCGATAGTGCCAATTGCATACGCAAAGAACCGCAACGGCCTTTCTGCGGTAATCTTAGGATCAAGTTGCCGCAGCGAGCCCGCTGCGGCGTTCCTGGGGTTCGCAAATATCTTGGCACCCTTCTTCATCTGACTCTCGTTGAACGCTTCGAAATCAGCGATAGGCATGTAGACCTCGCCACGCACTTCGATGGCAGCAGGGACATGTACCGCATCAGCCCGCACTGGAATCGCCAACGGGATCGAGTAGAGCGTACGCACGTTGGCAGTGATGTCTTCACCAACCAACCCGTTACCACGTGTCGCCCCTCGCACCAGGCGTCCATTTTCATAACTGAGCGCCACTGCCAGGCCATCGATTTTGGGTTCGACGACGAAACGCCACGCGGTATCCGGGGTCGCCAGCTTCTTGATACGTTCCAGCCAGGCCCACAGATCACCCACCTCGAATGCATCTGCCAGGCTTAACATTGGAACCGGGTGCGAAACGCGGACGAACATCTCCCGAGGCTCTGCTCCCACTCGTTGCGAGGGAGAATCAGCCGCGTACCACTCCGGATGTCTCTCCTCAATCTGCTTCAGCTCGCGCATCATCTGATCGTACTCTTGATCGCTTATTTCGGGATCATCCAGAACATAGTAGCGGTAACTGTGATAATTCAACAACCGTCGCAGTTCATCGAGCCTTGCTTTCTCGTCATTCATGTACAGATCGCTCCTATGCGTTCCATCCAAAGCCACACACTCCACGACGCACGCTTCAGTTCCAACCCTCTGCAGGCTCGGCTGTCAGCACCAGAAAATCGCCAGCCGCCCACCCGGCAATGCCATCGCTCGACTCCAGTTGCCACCACTCGATATCATCGACCTGTTGCGGGCCAGCAAGTATCTTTAGAATTGACTGCTCCGCAGCAACGTCCGTCGTCGCAGCATTCAACCCCGGCTCAGATCGCAAACGGAGTCCGAGGACGCCTGTGCCCGTCACCTGGACATACTGTCCGGGAGCCATTAGACTCTCCTCAGTCGGCGTTGGCCACACGACTGTCGGCGTCTCCGTTATTTGTGGCATGACTGTGGGACTGACATGTAGTGTTGTTGCGGCTGGCGTGTTCTCCACAATAGCCGGCGTAACAGAGGGGGTGGCCACCCAATCGAGCGAATCGTTGCTGCGGCGCACGACAAAGGCGATCAAAGCAACCAGCAACAGGATGACCGCACCAACAGCGACGATGCCTAGCATAGCCAACACCACGCCAGACGCATTGCGCAACCTTCCGCGCAACAGGAAATTCAATAGGTTCACCTTGCCGCGACGTTTCTTGCCCCTGCGCGAGAGCCGTGAAACACTGGGCGAAGTAACGTTTCTATCCGCTACCCTTTGAGCATCTGACTTGCGATCCATAGTCTTACCTCCGATCACTGTACGGACGAACGCCAGGGCCCAAGTCTGCCTTCTATAACCGGGTTATATCTCGTAGAACAGCACCGATTCAATCATGCACAAACGTAACGCACATGACGATATGCAAGCTCTGCCGAGCATAGTATATAACAAACTCAGGCGTTCACAAAAACCGGCGCATGCTTCATCGTTCCCCAGACAAAAACCATGTCTGATTCGTCGAGATAATCCGAGCACGCCCGGGTTTATTGGGAGGCCGGCGAGCAATGGGCAGGTTACGCTGAAAACGTGATCCCCCAGGTTCAGCCGGGTTTCTTCTTCTTACCTGGCACAATGGATGCTCCCGAGCGCATTTGCCGCGGCAAAGGTGCAGCACTTGCCGCCAAAATAGCCGGCTGCACCCGGACAAACCAGTCGATTTGTACTCAAGTCAGTACCCGGGTATACTTACTCACGCAATCGCAGCAAGCTAAACCAGAGGTTAACACACGAAATGTCAGTCCCTCTAACCGAATTGATCGTCATTTTAGCGCTCGTGTTGACCAACGGGCTGTTCGCAATGTCCGAAATGGCTCTTGTGTCTGCGCGAACGAGCAAATTACGGGTCGCAGCAAGGCAAGGAGACAAAAAAGCCCAAACCGCGCTGCTGTTAATCGAAAGGCCGACTCACTTCCTCTCGACGATACAGATCGGGATATCCCTGATCGGCACGCTGGCTGGTGCTTTCGGCGGTGCATCCCTGGCGCAATTCCTGTCCGCGTGGCTCGCACGCTACCCCTCCATCAGACCCTACAGCAACACGATTGCCCTTGGATTAGTCGTGCTGCTCATTACCTACCTGTCTTTGGTCCTTGGCGAGATCGTTCCCAAACAGCTTGCCCTGAACAACGCGGAGTCCATAGCGACTACCGTAGCCTCTCCATTGAAGTTGCTTTCATCTCTTATGTCTCCTGTTGTCTATATCCTGACTCGCTCCACCGAAGGAGTATTGCGTTTTCTGGGACAGGCACACGGTGCCCCGCGACCGTTGAATGAAGAAGACATCCGCTCGCTGATCGCCGAAAGCAACGCAACGGGCATCCTTTCGAAATCGGAAAGTAGCATTCTGGATCGTGTCTTCCAGCTCGGCGACCGCAGAGCGTCGTCGGTAATGCAGCCACGCCATGATATCACCTGGCTCGACACCGAAATCTCTACCGCAGAGAACTGGGAAAGGGTTGTCTCCACGGGCTATTCGCAATATCCCGTCTGCAAAGGAGATCTCGACACGATGCTGGGCGCCATCCACATCAGGGACCTGCTCGAGATGGTACAAGACGGCAAAACGCTGAACCTGAGGCACAATCTAAAGCAGCCGTTGATCGTCCCTGAGAGCAAACCTGCGCTCGAGATACTGGACATGTTCAAAAAGAGCGGCGTCCACATCGCAATGGTGGTCAATGAGTTCGGCGGGATAGAAGGCATCATCACGCTGGGGGATATGCTGGAAGCACTGGTCGGCTACCTCTTCACCGACGTACAAACCGACACACTCGACGCCATGCAGAACCCTGACGGATCCTGGATACTGGATGGTACATTGCCGATCGACGAGTGCAAGGAACTCCTCCGCCTCAGATCGTGGCCCGATGAGGAATCGGGACGCTTCCAGACAATCGCCGGCTTCATTATGGATCAACTCGGTCACATTCCACGCCCTGGCGAAAAGCTCAAATGGGCTGGCTACCAATTCGAAATCCTCGCGATGGACCGCCACCGCATCGTTCGCGTGCTGGTCAAACCAGGCAAAGAATGATGCGAACCATTCTCTTTTGCATTGTTTTTCCACCTTGACATCCATTTCCATTTGTGCTATGATGGTACTAATGGTAACCGTAAGTAAAAAAACAGTACCAGGTGCGATCTTTTGTCGGGATCATCGTTCCCTCAACGTTTCCGTTCCCGATCTCCCCCAAAAGGTAAAGGAGGTTCTGCGATGATTATGAAAACGAGATTGATCATAATCACATCTGCAATTCTGGTCGTGGCGTTTTGTTTCGGCAGCGTTGGGCAAGCCGCCCCCGAACAATTGGGAGGAGGCGTACATGTCGTCCAGTGGGGCGAAAACCTGGCATCGATCGCCCTGCGTTACGGAACCACCGTCGATGCCATCGTGCAAGCGAACGGGATTAACAACCAGGATTACATCTACATCGGTCAGCAGTTGACGATTCCCGCGTTCGGCAATATCGGCAGCGCGCAGATGAACCCACAAATGGCCATTCCGGCCATCGCATCTCCGGGCTCCGTCATGGATGCGGGCATGGGCGCTTCGCCCTACACCGTCCAGTTCGGTGATACCCTCACGTCGATCTCGCTGCGCAATGGGGTTTCCGTCGATGCACTCATGCAGGCCAATGGGCTAGGTAACAGTACAATCTACATTGGACAACCGCTTATGATCCCGGGGGCGGGTGTGATGAACGCAGTGATGCCAAATGCTACACAAACCGGGATAGGTATGGGGCCATCATCTTACTATTCGGTCAGGCAAGGCGACACGCTGAGCGCAATCGCATTTCGACATGGGACAACCGTAAATGACATTATGCAGGTCAACAACCTGTACAGCGCGTCGATTTTCCCAGGACAGCAAATTATTATCCCGACCGGAGGACCTGCCCGTGGCTTCGAGCAGCCAGCGGCGACCTACCACACCGTGCAAAATGGAGACACGCTGGCAAGCCTTGCGCTCAGATATGGAACGACCTTGCCGGCGCTGCTCCAGGCCAACAACCTGTCGCAATCGCAATTCATCTTCCCCGGGCAAGAGCTCGTTATTCCAGGCAGTATGAACCAAACAGGCCTGGGGCCCAACATGATTTCTGGGATGCCACAAGCGGCGGACATGAGCAATCCATTTGTGATGCCGGGTATGGCATCACAAATGCAGACTTACCCGCAGCAGAATCAGCTGGTGTCCGGGATGTCGATGCCCGCTGTGTCCCAACAACAGGAGATGACAACTGGCCCAGCGCAAATGGTTCCGTCAGTGCAGTCGCAGATGCCGCTTGCCGGTATGCAGGCTGATACGGCGCTGTCGGCCCCTATGGTGCCTCCTGTCGTCAGCTCTGGCGGTCTAATGAACATGGCCGGACCAATTGCCCCTGTTCTGGTTCCGGACAACGCACCGTTCATCAGCCCCGAGAAGAAATCAGCACCCGATATGACCACTAAGTGGGATGGTCGTGTCGTCAGCCAGACTCAACCAGAGGACTGGAAGTACCCGTCAGTCCTGCGTGTCAACGTTGGCGGTGCCAAAGGAATGCAGGTTACGGTGAGCAAGAAGGGAAGCAATAGCTGGAGTACAACGGGATTCACCGGTACCAAGCCGGAATATGGGGATGGTGCCGTAGAGTTTGCCCCGCTGAACCCAGGAAAGCATGTCATTTCGCTCGATGGTCAGGGCAAAGGGTCCGAAGTCACGGTAGACATCAAGCCCAATAGTCTCACCTACATAGAGTTCGTTCGAGTTCGGGCAGACAGCGGCCCCACTTCGTAGTCCCGTCCACACTTCGTTTTTGCAACGTGGGATCCCTGCCCCTGGATGCAAACCCTTCCAGGGGCAGTTTCATTTTGACGGTAACTTGATGTATAATCTGCACGAATTTGTTATCGCCGTATAAGGAGGTTTTTGATCCACATGGATATAACCTGGTATGGACACTCTTGTTTCCGGTTAAGAGACAGGAACGTGACCATCGTAACGGACCCGTACGAAAAAACCATCGGGCTTTCGTTGCCGCGCTTGAAGGCCGACGTCGTAACGATCAGCCACGACCACGCCGCTCACAATTGCATCGATGCAGTCAAAGGCGATCCGATCGTCCTCACCGGTCCCGGCGAATACGAAATTAAAGGCGTATTCATCACGGGAACAGCCAGTAAGCATGGGAAAAAGCAAGACCTGCAGAACCAAAACTCCATTTTCGTCTTCGAAATGGAGACTCTGAACATCTGCCACCTCGGCGATCTCGATCACATCCCCAGCCAGGAACAGATTGAAGCGCTCGGTGACGTGCACATCCTGCTGGTGCCCGTTGGTGGTTCGAATTCCCTCTCCGCATCACAGGCGGCGGAACTGATCAGTCTGCTCGAACCACGCATCGTCATCCCCATGCACTATGCAGTCCCTGAGCTCCGCATCAAGCTCGATCCGGTCAGCAAGCTGTTCAAAGAGATGGGGTTGCGAGAGCCCACACCGGAGGAAAGCCTGAAGGCAAGCCCTGGAAGCTTACCTGAAGAGACGCAGGTTATTCTGCTCGACTACAAGCAGTGAAACACAGGTGACCAAGTAGTGATGAGCGCCAAAACTGTGCCAGTAGAACACACTCCGCGACGCCCAATACACTTATGGGTATGGGTTACTCTGTTCTGTCTGCTGACCCTCGTTCGATGTGGCGCACCCGCTGAGGTGCCGCCCACCCAGACGAATGACACAGAACAGGCACTTACTGCTGAGCCAGGTTCACAACAGGCCAGTTCTGAGCAGGCATCGCCCACAGCCACCTGGCCCGAGATCAAGGCAATGTTTGAGAAAGGCATCAGGCACTACAACACGGGACAATTCGATCAGGCTATCGCCCAATTCGTCGCGATTTTGGAGAAGGATCCGTCGAACCTCAATGCCAGATCCAACCTCGGCGCGGCCTACTTCAACACCGGGAAGCTGAATGCCGCACTCCATGAGTTCGAGGTCGCAAATTCGCAAGCCCCCGATGACGCTGAGATCCTATATAACCTCGGAGCCGCCCGGCTCGCTCTCGGCAACATCAACCAGGCACTGGAAGCTTTCGAAAAGGCCGTAGAGATTGCACCCACTCTGCCTGACGTGCACATCGGACTCGGCACTGCCTATATCATGCGCGGCGAACAGGAGGCAGGTGTACGCGAATTACAGAGGGCTTTGGAGCTGGCACCGAACGCGCCCTGGCGAACCATCGTCGAGAATCAGATTAAGAACGCTCGACAGAGCGGGGAGGTCACCTCTTTGCCACCACGACTCACACCTACCGCTGAACCCGCGCCAGCAGGGACAAAATGAGCACGACGATCACTACCCCCAGCACCACCAGTCCGACAGCAATCCCGATGGCCGTCCAATCGTACACTTGACTGCCCAGACGCATGTCCTGTTCCTGGCCAACACCAACCGTCCAGGTGCGTTCGATATGTTCTCCCGTCAGTGAAGTCCAACTCAACGAAAAAACCGCACGGCTCGTATCACCGAGACGTCCCCACCCCTCCCGAGCCATCGACAAAATCTCTCTTCGCACCAAATCGAGCTCTGATTGCACAGACTCACTATCCGTTCCCACCTGGGCTCCATCCAGTGCCCGAAGTCGCTCCTCGCACACCTGCAGTTGTCCGCCGAGAATCGCCTGGCTCTCCACTGCGTCTACGACTTCCTGATAAGATTCCTGCTTCGAGAACCACGACTCCTGCATCAGAATTTCGTGCTTCACAGGCAAAAGCACCGCTTTCGCGAAAGCGAGTTCTGGCCAGTCTGGTAGCGTAGTGGCCAGCACTCGCTGCGCTTCCAACAACTCCACACCGGAGCCAAACGGAATAACCGTTTCGAGCAGATACGTCCCCGCGTCCGAGGTAGAAACTGTGGTCGTGAAATGCACATCATCGCTCGTTTCGAGCGCTCTCAACAGGCGCTCTAGCGCTGGCGGACTTTGCATGCCAGTCGAAGAAACAGGGAACGGTGTGAAGCCCATCAATATCCGGCGCTGCGTAGCTTCGGTTTGAACCGACATTTGAATGGACCCTACGCGAGGCATGGTATCCCAGTCCGCCAGAGCAGACTCTGAAATGCCACCGCGCTCTGCCACCGCAATGGCTGTGTCAATCTCACCGCGCCGCAGCAAATCGAACACCCAGGACAGGAAACTCAAGTGTCGTTCCGTTTCGATATTCCGCAGGAACTCACTTTCCGTGTCACCGGCGTTACGGTGCAATACTTCCGCAGCTTCAAGATGAGTAAGCGCAGTTTCGTAACGTCCCTGTCTCCGTGCTTCGTGAGCCAGATACAGATATCCCTCCTCGATCTGCACGGTGACCTCGGGCGGAATCTGGTTCTGCGGGCACATTGTGGCGCTGTCTTGAAACGCACCGACCGCCTGCACCAGATACGCCGTGTCCACTGTCCCGTCCGCGCGGCGCATTTTCGCGAGGTAGAATCCCTGCATTTCCTGGCGAATCTCGCACAAGACATCAGACGGCACAGCGGCGGGATACTTCAGCGCCGCCTCAAACTCAGCCATCATCATGTCCCGGAATGATTCCAGTGTTCCCGTGCCTGGGCGGCTTTGCACCACCTGCCGGTAAAGCATTGCAAGGTCGTAGTGCCCTACTGCCGATTCGGGTGCCTCAGTCACGCTGATGCGCGCCTGTACGATCTGCTGCCACAGACTGGGCTTCACAAACGTCAACACCACGTCTACCGTCGGCTCGAAATCACTGTAGTACCACACAACTTGCTGTCCATCGAACGCAACGTCCGGGGGCTGAACCGCCAGTACCTGTTCCAGGGTTGTCACCCACGGAAACTTCACCGTGATCCTGGAGCTACCTACATCTCCCGTCCAGCGCGCTCCCAGTGCGGTTGCAAACCGAAAGGTGACATCCGGTTGATCGCCGAGATACTGCCGGTAGCGCATTTCCAGCGTGGTAAGCGGGTTATCAGGCGAGGGCAGCAGTGCCAACGTATATGCGCTCGTAATGGGCGATGTCGCTTCCGGCACGGCCATTTCCAATGGCGTCAGTGTCCGTTTCTCTCCATTCGCCGCCACCTCGAAAGCGGAGAATATATCCGGATCGAAGACAAGCCCGCTTGGCAGCGCGACCGGCAGACTGACAGTCACTGGTTGGCTGATTTCCGGGTCCGTGCTTGCGATCAAAAATCTGCTCTCCACGGTCACCCACACTCCGTCATTCGCCTCTTCGACCGTGGCATCGATGGTCTGCGAAACTAGATTCCCACTCGAATCCCCTAATGGGACGGGCACCGTGCCCGAATACAGATCCCCGGGTGCTGCCGCCTCTGTGTCGCCAACCCAAACTGCCAGCAGCACAAGTGCACAGTACAAGAGCACGGCAACGATACTCCCGTTCCGCTTCTCGGCGCTCAACTTGCCGAGGACACCATTCAAATCCACTGTAAATCGCCGATAGATTTGCATAGATATGGAAACTCTGCTATCCTATGAACGGGTAAACCACCCACAGACGTTGGTCTCATTCCATGAGAAAGAGGGTCACTAATGGTTAAGTTGCTAATGACCTGGGATATCAAGAAGAGCAAGGAACCCGCCTACTTCGAATTCGTCATGAAAGAGTTCACTCCGGGACTGATCAAACTGGGCATCCAACCCTCCGAGGCATGGTACACCGTATACGGAACGGGTCCACAAATCGTAACCGGTGGCATCACCGATAACCTGCAGAAAATGCGAGAAATTCTCCACAGCAACGAATGGAAGGAATTAAAAACACGCCTTCTTGATTATGTCAACAATTTTCACGAAAAGGTCATTCCTGCTACCGGTCGTTTTCAGTTGTAACCGATCTCGACTTTTTAATAGAAAGAAACATGAAGACAAGAATCACTCCACAGTCTCCTCAGACCATCGGTGCGATTCTTGTCCATCACGCGCAAATCTACTCGTGAACCGGCCGTGAACGGCCACCTTTCAGTCGTCCGCAGCACCAGTCGAAGCAGCCTTCGGCACCGCTGTCTCAGGCTGTTCTTTCTTCTCAGAATCGGCAGAAGCATCTTTCTTCCCCGGCAACAGGGCCGTATTGCGCCGGTTGTCCGTCACGTAGAAACCCGAACCTTTGAAAATAATGCCGACAGGCTGAATGACGCGATGCACGTGCCCGTCGCATTCCGGACAACGTCGCAGCGGTTCATCAGAAAAACTCTGATTCCGCTCGAAGTTCACACCACAAGACTCGCACCGATATTGATAAATAGGCATTGCATTCACCTCACTTGCACTTTTCGCTCAACGGAAGGTATTATACAACACTCTCGCAAAAGGTCAATTTCGCCGTTTGCGCGAGCTAGCGACGAACCTCTACTCCGGTCACAATGTCATCGAAGGTACCCACCCATTCACCAAAAGCGTCTGCGTTGACCGTGAACTGCAGAATTACGACATCCCCAGCCACGGTCCAGTAGTACACCACACCCTGCACGTGTCGAGCCTCACCTCTGCCGGATTCGGGGATTGTGGCAGTGAAAACGTAGCGCTCCGCCTGATTGCCGGCAACCTCGACAGTATTCGACTCGACCACCTCGAACACGCTGAATTCCTGACTCGCCGCAGCCAAATCGTTCTGGGAAAAATCCCCGGACGCAGTTTCGGGTGGAAGAGTCGCAACACGCATTCGAAGACGAGGTTGCTCGCTTCCACCAGGCGCTCGGAACACGCGTTCCGTATCCGCATCCGTTGGCACGTTTTGCCACGCGACTGGCAGTAGAAATACCAGGTTTCGATAACTCCACACGGCCCAGCGCGGATTCCCGGGGACAGGAGTCCACGTCGCCGTGGCTTCACTGGCTGGCACCCAAGCGTCAGGCGTGGGAGTCCGTGTAAACACTCGGGTAAATGTGGCAGTCGGAGGAACCGGTGTCGAGGAAGGCAACGCCGTGGCAGTCGGCGGCACGGTGGTTGGAGTCGCCGCAGGCACGACGAACGGCCAGATACTGCCGCATCCGGACAGCAAGATTGCACTCAGACACACGCACAGCACGTTTCGCCAATCAAACACACCGACCCGCCACGACCACACGATCACGATTTCCCCCCGCATCCACAGTTTGCCCGGTCTTCATCATTTCCGAAGCAACATTGTACCACAACACCCCACTGGGCAAAAAAGGACGCTGCACCAAACCGGGTGCGTCCGCTTGTAACTTGTAATCAGCAATGGTATAATTCACCCATGTTTCCGGTCGCTCTTTACGCCGAGACGATCGGACATTGCACAGCAATGTAACGCAACAGACTGTTCAAACATACGTCCCCTTTCGTTCTACAGTTGGAAAGCGCATCCGAAGGAGCTTGCTTATGAGAGAATGTCCTTACTGCAGAGCACCGCTGAATGAACATGCGGTTGTGTGTCCCAGTTGTGGCAAGAAGCCTATGGCCCAACAGGCGATTGTCTGTCCGCACTGCGGCTCCCAGAGCGATACGGACGACTATTTCTGTGGCAAATGCGGCGCAGTGTTGATTTCGCGGAAAACCGACGAGCTGCTGCCCTGGAGCGGCGACCTGTTAACCGCTGCCGACCAGACTGGCACGCAGCGTCCCGGACCCTACCTCGTCTTGACCATCGACAATACGATTTTCCCCCTACCGCTGAAGGGAGAGGTGGTCATCGGCAGAGAAGATCCCGTATCGGAAGCCTACCCGGAGATCAACCTCGAGTCTTTCGGAGCCGAGAAATACGGCGTCTCCAGACTCCACGCCCGCCTGATCCTTGAGAAGGAAGAAGCGTTTATCGAAGATCTGGGCAGTCTGAACGCCACGTTCGTCAACAAACGCCTGGTCAAACCTCATTCCCGGCAGGAACTTCATCACGGGGATGAAATTCAGCTAGCAGGGCTTACGCTCGTGTTTCACGTGGACTGAACCACTCACACCCGTTCCTGTGCTTCGATTGGTCGAAGCGTAAGGGAGATACCCAGCGCCGGCATTATGTACGCTCGCTGCACGCTATCTCTCCTCGTTCAAAGTTCACTCATGCGGAGGGTTAAATGGTTGCCAAACTACAGGTGGCAGGGCTTTCTGATCCGGGCCAAATCCGTTCGATCAACGAAGACCGCTACTACTTCAAATACGCCCAGGCCAGCGACCAGGATGCAACGGGGTTATTCATCGTCGCGGATGGCCTGGGAGGCTACCTTGCTGGCGAAGTTGCCAGCCATTGGGCGGTTGAGACAGTCAAGCGTGAATTGGCCAAGGTCTTTCTGCCCCATGACGAGGGAGCGACCCAACGTGTCAGACCACAAGAGTTGTGGGCACCACCCGAAGCCCCCAATCAAACGTTGAACATGCAGATGGTGAATGCGGAAACCTTTCACCTTCTGGGCTACGCGATCAAGAAGGCAAACGAGGTGCTTCTGAGCTATGCAAAACAGAAACCCGGTGAAGCGGGCGGGATGGGGTCGACGATCGTTGTTGTCGTTATCCAGGATGGTTTGGCGACCGTTGGAAACCTCGGAGACAGTCGCGCCTATCTGTGGCGAAAGGGGGAGCTCCGCCAGATTACCACAGACCACACGTTGCCCGGGGAATTGGTCGCGCGCGGTCAACTTTCCCCGGAACGCGTCGCCGCGCATCCGCAACGTCACATCCTCCAGAAATGCCTCGGTCGCCACCCATTAGTCGAACCCGACATTTTCCGCCCAATCAAGCTGGAGGTTGGCGACAAACTGTTGCTCTGCTCTGACGGGCTATGGAATATGATCTTACCGGATAGCCGGATAGCGGATGCCTTGGCTCGCCGAGCGCCCGTCGATGACTTGCCTGCAGAGTTGGTGCGGATGGCGAACGAAGCGGGCGGAGAAGACAATATCACGGCAGTCGTCGTAAGCGTCGAGAGCGCCTCATGAGCCCAGACATGGCAGATCCAGTGATTATTGATGAACGCTATGAGCTCTCCGAGCTTGCGCAAATCGACCTGCTGCGCAAACTCGCACTATATTGGGATGGGCAATGGTTTCTCAACAGTGTCGAGGAGTTCGGACTGGAAGCAGCCGTACGACTGAACCAACGCGTGCGAAGTTCCTTCGGGCGCATCGAAATGCGATCCATCTTGAAAGCGTCCAGGAAAAGACAGGCTGATGATCTCAGGGATAGCATTCGGTTGCTCAACACATACCTGGATGTCTTCATGGGCAGGCGTCTCAAAGCCGCCTTCGCGCAGACTTCCCCGGCAGAAGCCACCGTCCACGTCATGAACTGCCCTGCTTTCGAGGGAGCGAAACGCGCTGCTCTCCCGCGCTCGGATCAGGCCTGCGTGGCCTGTGCGACACTTTGGCCCGTCTGGCTCAGCACGCTACTCCCAGACCACAGGATTGATTTCAAGGTCCTGCACCAACTGGGCACGGGTGCACCCAATTGCGAGTTCACCATCCACGTCGAGCGTGACACGTCTCAGGATTGATACGGCTGCCGGCAACTGGGGATGGCTATATCCTTCATCGTCAGCAGACCCGGCCCGGCTGCGACCACCCGTGGCACCGTATTGACGACGACCGCGGCTGTCGCAGAGTCGCCGTGAATCCCCTCGATAGTCATTGTGACTTCTCTCGGACCAGTGATCTTCACGTAATCGCCCGGATTCTCAGCACCCAATGCCATGTGCAAGTCCAGGACGATCACCTCATTATCTCCAATATATCCGCGCCCGACCTGGTGCACGCCAGTAACTCGTCCGGCGGGGATGGTCTGTGTTTCCGTGCGCACTTCGTGCTCCGCCACAACTGGCTCGATCAGCTCGTCGATCCGGTTCAGTGCCCAGCCCAACCCGGCGGCAAGCATCGCTACCGACTCGACCAGCCCGACGTGCCGCACCTTGCCGGCGGTGACCAGCGCATTGAACTCCTCGACGGACACTCCAGCCCCGATTTTCCGCTGCAACGGTAACCTTCGCTTGCTCGCATCGACCACGCGGTGAACGGACACGCGATCCACGCGCTCGCACACGCCGGACAGAAACAGTGCCAACGCATCCATCGCGTAACCAGGGTTGATTCCGGTCCCCAGCACGGTGACACCATGCGCGCACGCCAACGAATTCAAGCGTTCCCCAACCTCGGGATGTTGCGCAGCGGGATAGGCCAATTCCTCGCAGGTCGAAACGACGTTGAGCCCGCATGCCATACATTCCTCGATCTGACTCTGCACGGTTTTGAGCGAAGAGCTTGTCGAGTGTACTGCAACGGAAGCGGGCATCCCCTCCAGCGCGTCCCGCAAACACGACGACACTGGAACCCCGAGTGCCGGCAGTCCGATCACCTCACCAGTATCCCGTCCAACCTTTGCCGGATCGACGTCCACTGCACCGACCAGCTTCAGACCCTCTCGCGCGCAGACCAGCCGCGCACAGCCGGTCCCTATCGGCCCCAATCCATACTGAATCACCCCAATGCCATCCACCATTCTACTTCTCCCGTTGCGGACTATCACGTGATCATCCACCACGCGCAAACATACGCAACCACGTATACGATAAACGCGGGCTGCGATCCGCATTCAGCACCGCATAATACCGCATGATTTCACGCGATTCGTACCACGGTACACTGCTGAAATCGAGATTAAACACGAAGCTAGCCCTCATCCACGGCCATTCGGTCTCAGCCTTCTGCAGCGCGCGGACCAGATAATCAGCCTGCTGTTCCGCCGTGACCGCTGTAGGCCCATGCTGGCTACCCAAGTCCCAATTCGTTTGGATGACCCATCCGAGTTCGGTGACCCACAATGGCGTCTCCGTATCGCCGGCCTGCACCATCGCATCATGTTGCGCCACTGCCCGCGTATAGCTCAGCCCCCACGGATCATCGAAATCGGGATCCTGCCCAAAACCGTATGGATGCGTGCTCACCGCATCACAGAAGCCCTTCAACCCGGCCTGATACATGCCCTGGATGTAGGCCACATCCCCCATAGCGCCCTCTCCGCCACCGCCCGTCGTCGACAACCCACCGGTAATCACCAATGCATCGGGGTCCGCCTTTTTGATCGCCGCGTAAGCCGCTTTCAGCAATTCGACATACTCCGCAGGCGACGGTTCACGCATGCCCCACTCGTAGTTGATATTCTGCTCGTTCCAGATCTCGTAGGCGCGGACCTGGCCCTTGTAGCGTTCTGCGACCACGCTCATGAAATCGGCAAAATCCTGCCGATCCGTCGGTGGATGGCTGGGCATCGTATCGGCAGGACGCGCCCATTCCGGAGTCCATTGCACGCGCATCACGATATTCAGCCCTTGCCCCATGCATGCTTTGACGATGTTATCCGGATCGACCCAATCGAAGTTGCCTTTCTCCGGCTCGATACCCTCCCAGTTTATGAAACTTTTGCTCCAGCCGAAACCCAGATCCCGCAACAGATACGCTTTTCCCAGATCGGCGAGATTCATGCCATAACGAAGCATAGTCGTCCTTGGCTCCGCTTCCGCAGGTCCCGAAGCCAGCGGAAACGCCTCCACAGGCTGGAAGTCACCGCCTACCGGCGAGAGATCGGGTGTATCGTCCCACGCAATTCCCTCGGTCACCCGAATGAACTGTGTGCCGTCGCGGCTGAGCGCGTATACCTCGTGGTTTTGATCACGCCACGACGTAAACAGCAACCAGCGCCCCTGGCGGGTCCAGCTGACCGAGCCGATCCAAACCTCGCTCCTGGCAATCCACGTCACGTTCGAGCCGTCCGCATTCATCACGAATAGCCCGGGGCGATTTTCCTCGTCCCATCCAATAAACGCGATCTCCGTGCCATCAGGTGACCATGCCGGATGTGTACCTTTCATAGGCCACTTCGTCACGAGCTGGCTGTCTGAACCATCCGCATTCATCGTGATGATACTCTCGACTCCGCCGCGTACGCCGGCAAATGCGATGCGACTCCCATCCGGAGACCAGTTCGGCGACCTGTTCTCCTCGCCTTTGGCGGTCTCCGTCAACCGGCGAGGGTCGCTTCCATCTCGCCTGATGCTGTAGATCTCTTGATGCCCGTCCCTTTCGGAGACGAAGACCAGTTGATTGCCGTCCGGCGCCCAAGCAGGCATGTAATCATCCACCGGGTCGTTGGTCACGTTGACCGGATTACTCCCGTCGGCGTTCATGATGTAAATCTCGCCGTTGCCATCGCGATACGTCGTGAAGGCGATGACTTGCCCGTCGGGCGACCATGCAGGGTCCCAATCTACGTCCGAATTTTGAGTCAGATTAGTGGTCTGTGACATTTCGCTGTCGAACCGGTAGATCTCGCCATTACCTTCGTGGTCCGACGCGAAAACGAATGAATACGGACCTGTCACTGCGGTAGCCGTCGGGACAACGGTCACGGTCGCTGTCGCAGTCGGAACGATGGTCTCCGTCGGCGTCGGCGTCATGGTCAGCGTGACCGTTGCTGTTGGAGTTAACGTGACCATCTCCAATACCCCACTGATACTCGACGGCACTTGACACGACAACAAGGACAGCGCGATCAAACCCAGCACCAACCCAATCCACAACTTCTTGCTCACACGAAACCAACTCATCAGGCTACTCTCCATTACGCTCTACTTGAGCTTTCACACTGAGAAACGCCGTTCAACATCCCTTTGAGGAACGTAGGGCATTGTACACCGCCGTTCTCTTTTCAGCAAACTTCTGCGGGAGCCGCCAGTTGAACAAATTTCGACGTCTGTGGTATAATACCCCCCGTCCCGCAGCAAGTGCCTGACTGACAGGCCAAGAGCGCATGCTACCAGCAACGGATGCTGTATAGTACTAAGCCGGGCCGGAAGTTGAGGCGGATACAACGATGCAGAACCTTGATAACCAAGAGGGAAACGAAGGGAAACAGGCAGCGAATCGTGGATGGTCCTGGTTGATACCGGTTGCGGCAATTCTGGTGGCATGTTTTGTGATTGCCTGCAGCACCACTGTTCTTGGGTGGAGTGTATATGTCACTGAGCGTCGCACCACGCGTGCTAGCGTTCTGGTCCCCACCACATGGACCGCAACCCGCGCAGCTACATCGCCAGCAACGCGGCTTGAGATACTGCCCTTAGTGGCGACACCAACAGCAGTCTCCACGGCAGCCACCGCCACGAGACCGGTAGTCGTGGCACAGAGCGTGCTGCAAACACCGGGCGCCCGGCAATATCTTGGGAGTAGCGCCGAGACAGAAGAACTCGCAGCGCAGACGCCGCTTGTAGCAGTCATTTCCAGTACATTAACAGCAATGCCGGAGACAGGGTTGGTTGTCAGCCGTACGATTCAGTCGGTGACTAAGCCAACCGCTACTGCCAGCCCACCAGCTTCGCCAGTCGTCAGCACGGTCCTGGCACAAGTCCCAACTACGGAGGCTCTGTTAACGGACGTGGCGGAAAACGCGCCGCTACCGCAATTGCACGGGCACATCATCTTCCCGGCATACAACCCGGCCAGTGGGAGCTGGGACCTGCATATTACGCGCGCCGATGGCACAGAACGTGGATTTCTACACGCACAGGGCAGCCAGCCGGCCTTCTCGCCGGACGGGCAGTATGTGGCCTTTCGCTACACCCATCCATCTTATCTCGGCCTCGCGTACATGAATCTGGCCAGCGGGCAGACGATCCAATTGACTCACTACGCCGAAGATGCCTGGCCCAGTTGGTCATACGATGTGGGCAGTCTGCTGGTCTTTAGTTCCCAGCGCCAACCGGATCGGCGCTGGCGGATTTATGGACTGCTCTCCACGACACAGACCGATTGGGAATTGTCTGTCAACAACAAACCGGTGTACGGGCACTACCCAGGCTGGGCGAGCGAGAATCGGTTGCTCTACACGGGTTGTGTCCAAGCACAGTGCGGTATCATGGTTGCCGACGGGGATGCCAGTAACCCACGCCAACTCACCGACGAGCCCGAGAATTACACGCCCGACGCGTCACCAGATGGCAACTGGGTCGCATTTGTCAAGAAACGCGATACGGCGTGGGGCATTTTCATCGTCGATAGCCGCAACAGCGCAGAGTGGTTCCCCCTTCTGGATTCAGAAGCCAACGAAGGCTCACCGGAATGGTCCCCAGATGGGAGTTATCTCGCGTTCGTCTCCGATCTGGGCGGAGTACCGGCGGTCTGGGCCGTGGCATCCGAGAGCGTACGCTCTGACGAAAGGTCTGTTCCCATCAAACTGTTCGACTTGACTGAAGTGCCAGGAGATGGCTGGCCCTGGCTCAACGAACGGATTGCATGGGGACCCTGATCCGGACCAAGGGCGGTACCATGCTGCTACAAGAGCATAATATCACCACAACTGAGGAGAAGTCTCATCGTGAATCGTTTCAATATTGCATTGGTCATTGCTATTTTCGTGCTCTGCGCGGCAACAGCATGCGGCTTCGTCGAAATTGCATCCGTTTCGCCTACCGCCGAACTGCCGCCTACCCGTACACTCGTTCCAACTTTTACTCAGACACCAGATTCGACGGCGACATTCACGCCGACCAGCACGTTCACACCAACACCAACGCCAACGGAGACCAACACGCCAGAGCCGACCAGCACAGCACTCCCGACCGACACACCCGCACCGACTTCGACGCCGAGACCTGCCGTGCCAACGGATACTCCTACTCCCGAATTGCCGACGGATACTCCGACGCCTTCTGTTGACTTCATCGTTACCAGGCAAGAGGTGATGCCGGTGATCGTCGATGGAAGCTGCAATTGGCGGCACAATATCTTCGTGACCGTGGTCGACGCGAACGGGGACCCCCTCGACGGCGTTCTCGTCGCTGACAGATGGGGCAACTACGAGCTGCCCTCCGGAGATAAAGGTCCCGGTCGCGTCGATTTTGACTTGTGGAAGAATTCGCTGGAGCTTTATGTGAAATTGAATCAGGATGGAAGCGAGGCACGTAGCGAGATGACCCGCAGGCTTAGCTCAGATGCGCCGGATATCGCCGACATGATCAAGGGCAAAGTCTGCAAGGACGAAAACGAATGCACTGCCAAGCTCGCATCCAATTCGTTCTGCTATGGCCACTATGCGTACGAAGTGACATTCCAGCGAACCTGGTAGCACGATTCTGAACACCACACTTGTACGGCAATCGTATCGTCCATCCACCTGTAGAAGGAGTTGAAATGAGCGCATTGAAAGCAGTAGCCGAACTCATGGCCATAGCCGCACGTACTGCCCCCAAGACCAGGGGTGAAGATTTCGTCGTCACACACATCATCGAGGGTGCAGCGCTACAGACCCTCGCTCAGGGTATGTTCGACCTCGGCAAAGAAAAAGGGGAAACGGATCCGCGTAAAGGCTTCCTGCGTGATGCCGGGAACACTGCGAATTCCGAAGTGGTACTCCTGATCGGCATCAAGGACGCTACGCCTGCCGGGTTGAATTGCGGTGCCTGTGGTTACGCGAAGTGCATGAAGATCAATACCCTGCACGCTGAATTCGAGGGTCCGCAATGTGCTTATCGCGTGTTGGACATGGGCATTGCGCTGGGCTCTGCGGCCAAAATGGCGAGCATCATGAACGTCGACAACCGCATCATGTATCGCATCGGGACAGTCGCACGACAGCTCGGCATGATCGACGCGGATTACGTCATGGGTATTCCGCTTTCGGCAACGGGCAAGAGCATCTACTTCGATCGCTGATCGGTCCGTTCATTGGCGCCAGGCAGCCGCGGGCGCTCGGCACCAGTTGATTATCCATTTCTCCAGAATAGCGTCGGAAAGGGTCTGACATGGATTGGAAAGAAGTCAACAGCATCGCCAAGGAACGCTTCAGCGGATCATGTCGTGTCTGTCGCGTCTGTAACGGGATTGCCTGTGCAGGCGAGATGCCCGGCATGGGAGGCACCGGCACAGGTTCGAGCTTCACTGCCAACATTGAGGCACTCGCGTCATATAGGCTGGTACTGCGCACCTTGCATGATGTACGCAATCCATCGATCGAGCTCAACTTGTTCGATCACCGCGTGTCCGTCCCCATCCTGGCAGCTCCGGTGATGGGCACCCAGCTAAATATGAACGGTGCCCTGACTGAAGCCGCGCTTGCCACGGCCCTCATCCGGGGCAGCGTCCAGGCCGGTTCCCTGGGCATGACTGGCGACGGCCCCAATCCCGATTTGTACCCCACTGGCCTGGCAGCGATCGCCGACCAACAAGGTCGCGGGATCGCCATCATCAAGCCGCGCCTGGAAGACGAAATCATTGCCAGAATCAGGCAGGCAGAAGATGTGGGGGTCTGGGCAATCGGCGTAGATGTGGACGCAGCAGGGATCATCGGCATGGTCCGTGCGGGACAACCGGTCGGACCTCATCCCCCACAAACCTGGGAGCGTATCATCGCACAAACATCCCTCCCATTCATCCTCAAGGGAATCATGACTTCTGAAGAAGCCGAAATCGCCGCGGATATCGGCGCGGCCGGTATCGTCGTCTCGAACCACGGCGGGCGCATCCTCGATCATACGCCAGGTACTGCAGAGGTTCTGCCGGATATCGCCGATGCGGTCCAGGGCGAGATCGTTATTCTAGCAGACGGTGGCGTGCGGTCAGGCAGCGACGTTCTGAAGATGCTCGCCCTCGGTGCCGACGCGGTCCTCGTCGGACGTCCCCTGGCAATCGCCGCAGCCGGCGGCGGTGCAGAGGCTGTCCATGCACTGATCGACAGGATGTCCGACGAATTGCGTGCGGCGATGATCCTCACCTGCTGCGAATCACTTGCGGACATCGATGATTCAATCCTGGCCTGACCCACCAGAGCACAATCCCTTTGCGTAGGCCGACATTTACGGCACTTCCGCGTATCCCGCCGAAGAGGCTTAGTTATCAAACGCAATGGACCTCGATGCACTTCAAAATAGCGCGTGGGCACAGTCCTTCCATTTGCGTCACGGCTTCGTCGATCAGCAGAGCCGCTTATGTGCGTCCGGCCCTCTGACTCCGTTCTCCCATAGACGCTTGGTCGCATCAACTCTGTGCATTCCTGTGATTTTGGATATTCCCCCTTGTGTGCTATCATTGCAGACAAGCATTTCCACATTGCATCCACAATTGTACTTCACAACCCAACATAGTTAGCAAGACAACCGTGCCAGCATGATCCTCTATCGACTGGGAATAAGCAATAAGGGAGGTTCTCATGGCTCATCAAGCGCAGAAGTCATTTTCCCTGGTCATGCGTCAGGGACCTCTGGCGCACAGCACCTTTGTGCTCGACAAGGACGTGGTCACCCTCGGTCGCGCTACCGACAACGACATCGTCATCCTGGAAAGCGAGGTCTCGCGCCATCACGCACGCTTGATCCGCCAGGGCGAGAGTTGGGTTCTCCATGACCTTGGGTCACGCAACGGGACCTTCGTTAACGGGCAGCGCATTACCGGCCCGCTGCGACTCACAGAAGGCAATCAGGTTGCACTGGGACCCAACGTCGTCTTCGCGGTCAATGAGACCACCCCAGCGTCTAGCGAAACTTTATCTTCTAAACGACCTGCTCCGCACGGAGGTGTCGCGCCACTCCCGAACTCCGGAAGCCGTACGGAATCAGTCGCACCGGTCCAAGCAGCACCACAGGTCCGCAAGAGCAGTACCAAATGGTATGTGCTGTTGGGCTCTGCGCTTGTCATCCTCTTTCTGCTGACGTGTGCCGCGGTGCTGGCCTATCTCTACCTCAACGCCTCACAACCCGTTGCGGCCGAAGTCTCCGCTTCCGTTGGTCCTGACATCGCGCTTCAAGATCCCGCTCCTGGCTCACAGGTGAATATCGGCGATTCAGTTCTCGTGTTTGCGACTGCACGCGACCAACACAGAGTCACACGAATGGAATTGTGGGTCGATGAGCAGTTGATTATCCAGCAAGACAGCCCCGACCCCGCCGGGGTGACACCTCTCAGCCTGATCCACAGTCTGATCGCGACAAGGGAGGGTAATCACGCGGTGAGAGTACGGGCCTACAATAGTCTGGGAGGAACGAGCGAGTCCGCCACACTGTACATAGGCGTCTCTGGCGGGCAAGCGCCTTCCCTCGCCCAATATGTCATCCAGGCTGGCGATACCCAAGAGACGATAACCCAAATGATGAGCACCACAGTGGGGGCCATCATGAAGGAAAACCCGGGGCTGGGTAAGGTAACCGCACCCGGACAAGTCATTA
>ENA-OSEO01002815-OSEO01002815.1-sediment-metagenome-genome-assembly--contig:-NODE-2815-length-22827-cov-5.313451_pt1 | contig 22827 bp, 16 predicted proteins | sample MGYA00237883_ERZ534232 | MGnify/ENA metagenome assembly ERZ534232
ACATTGCACATTCCGGCAAGTGGCCGCAACATTTTTCTAGATTATTGCTTGACTTCACATAGTCAGTCTTTTTGCGGTCCTCCGCAGAAAGGGGACACAGCAACTGCAAAAAACGGCAGAAAACAAGGGCTTTGGCGCCCCTGAATTCTGCCGTTTTAATATGTTTTGTGATATAATGGGGAAAATGCTTTCAGGAGGCACTATGTCCAAGAAAACCAGCCCTGCTCAGCCAACACCGATCGAGGCAGACCTGACGAAAAACCCGGGAAAAATGTCGTTTTATTTCAAATCCTTCCCCATCGCGCTGACCGTGGTCCTGATGGGAGGCATCGCCTTCAACGGCCTGTTCCATGAAAAAAACTATCTTGACGGGATCATGATCCTGGGGCTCCTTGGCATCCTCTTTCTGGGCTGGAGCTTCCTGGCTAAGCAACCGATCCGGTGGAGGAGCATACCGATGTTGCTGGGTTTAGGTTTCGTCCTTGCCTACAGCCTTAGCCTGATCCATGCTGTCTATATGCGTTCGGCGGTTCTTGCTCTGAGCAAATATCTGGGTGTTTTGCTTCTGATCATCCTCATTCAAAACATGAAAGAAAAAACCCCTTTGACGACGCATTTCCTCAAGGGCTTCTATATCGCCGGTGTCGTTCTGGCTGTGCTGGGCCTGGACGGCGTCTGGGGCGGCAAACTCATCGCGATGCTTCAGTGCGCGGCCGACGCGTTCAGCTCAGAAACAGGCCGGGAAATTCTGACCAAGCTTCTCATCGACAACGGCCGTGTGGCGTCCCTGTTCCATTATCCCAACACCACCGCGGCGTTCCTGCTGGTGGCCTGGGTGATCGGCATCGCCCATTGGAGGAAGGCCGACCAAACCAAGCTGCGCATCCTGCTTGCCGCCTCCGCCAGCCTGATCGGCACGGCCTTTATCCTGACCTTGAGCCGCGGCAGTTACCTGCTGGCTGTCCCGGCCATCATCGTGTACCTGATCTTGCTGCCCAGAGAAGCCAGGCTCATGGAAGCCGCCGGCCTATTCGGGACCCTCGTGACCGCAAGCCTCTTAGGCGTCGCCTTCTGGCCGGGCTCACCGACTCGGGAAATGGGCATGCTGGGCTGGGGCATCGGAATCCTGGCGGCTGCTCTGACCAGCTTCTTGCTCAACCTGCTCCACTGCAAAATCGGCTCAACCGGACCCAAGGCCGCCAGTGCCAATGTCGAAGCTGAGCCGTCCGCGCAAAATAGCAAATCCACCAAAAGGCTCTGGACCGGCATTCTCATAGGCTGCGCCCTTCTGGCCATCGCCGCCGTCTCAGCGGCATGGTTCTGGTCGGCGCCCATTCAGATCAACTCAAAGGACGAGATTCAGATCAAACGGATCTTCAGTCTGGACCAGCCCGGCGACTACGCCCTGCATATCGAATTTGCCGCGCCTTTGGCACCGTCGGATTTAGAGGGCTTGAAGGTCAGCCTCATTTCACAAACGCCCAAGGAAATGTTTGTGGAATCATCCCAAACGCAGATCGACCTCAGTCTGCAGGACGCCCAAAGCCTCGGGCCCGGCAGCTATGCATTCCCCTTCACACTGGCTGAAGCCCATCTGGTGACAGAAACACTGACCATTCGAGGAACGATGGGAGCCGCCAACCAAATCACCGGCCTCCACATCACCCAGCCACAAACCAACGCCACCGTCACAAGCCTCCGGCTCAGCCGCAAGCTGATCAGCGATGCCGTCAGCGACCGGATCGAAAGCCTGTTTATGCTGCGCAGCGCCTTCAAACGGCTCAGCTTCTACGGCGACGCCCTGGAAATGTTCAGGGACCGGCCCCTGACCGGCGGCGGGGGAGGGGCGTGGGAGCACCTCTACATGAGTTACCAGGATTTCCGATATACCACGTCGGACGTCCATTCCTATCCTTTCCAGCTGCTGGTGGAGGCGGGGATGATGGGTGCCCTGATGTTCCTGCTGACCTTGGCGGCGCTGGCCTATAAGCTCATCGATCTCTGGCGGAAGCCCAATGTGAGTCAGCTGCTGCTGTGGTTTGGCGCTGTGGTGCTTCTGGGCCACAGCTTCATCGACTTTGATTTTGTCTATTACTCGATCCTGCTGACTTTCTGGGCCATGGTGGCGCTGCTTGATTTCCCGGCAATCAAGCCGAGTTCCACTGCAACTGCAACCGGCGTCCAGCGATGGACTGCCTATCTGCTATGCCTGGCGCTGATCCTGACCGCCACCCATTGGCCCTTTCGCTTCCGTCTGGCCACGGCGCAGGCAGAAGCCTACATGGAAGCCGCTGCCGGGAAAAAGGCTAAGGCAGCGGAGCTTGCCATTCGAAAAGCCATTGCCCTGGATCCCCTGATGGCGGATTACAAGGTGGCCCTGGCCAGCCTTCTGGTGCTTCGCAGCAGCGGGACGAAGGAGGCTTATGAGGAGGGCAGTCGGCTGGCGTCGGAGGTGCGGAAGCAGGCCGACCATAACTATATTCCCCTGGAAAAGCTTTCGGATTATTACCAAAAAAGTGCCCAATGGGAAAAGGCTTATGAAACCGAGAGCCGCATCACAGCCCTCAAGCCCTTGGAAGGGAAGGTCTGGGAATTCAGAGGCCGGATGATCCAGAACGCTCTCCGGTGGTACGGCCAGACCGACAAAGTCGATGACGCCGAGCGCCAAAAGCAGCTGGAACAATGGCTTCAGCGCGGCCTGGCCATCCCGGGCGAAATGGAGGCGGCCACCGCGGATAGACTTGAGAGCGTCACCGCCACTCCGGAGCTTGAAGCCCTGCTGGCCCAATGGACGACGCAGCAGGCAGAACGTATCGCCAAATAACCAGCCACACCCTTGCCAAACCGCCCCGTTCCTAACCTCGTTGAAAAACGCAGAGAAGCAGGTGCAATGCCCATGCCCTTGAAATTTCTTTACATCACCAACCATGCCGAGGTGGCCAGGATCGCGGAGGCCTGCGGGGTGGAATATATCGTGGTGGACCTGGAGATCCTCGGCAAAGAGGAACGGCAGCGCAACCGCAATAGCGTGATCTCCCGGCACACCCTGGAGGACGTGCGGCGAATCCGGGCTACCCTGACCCGGGCCAAGCTGCTGGTGCGGGTCAACCCAATCCACGAAGGCTCCCGGGAAGAGGTGGACCAGGTCATCGCCGCCGGGGCGGACATCGTGATGCTGCCCTATTTCAAAACTGCCCGGGAGGTGGCCGCCTTCCTGGGCTTTGTGGGTGGGCGGGCACAGACCTGTCTTTTATGGGAAACGACGGAAGCCGTGGATCAAATCGAAGAGATCCTGGTCCTGCCGGGAATCGACATGATCCATATTGGTCTTAATGACCTGCACATCGGCCGCGGTATGAAATTTATGTTTGAGCTGCTCAGCGACGGCACTGTGGAGACGCTCTGCCGCCGTATCAAAGCTGCCGGCATCCCCTACGGCTTTGGCGGCATCGCCCGCATTGGCCAGGGCGACCTGCCCGCGGAGCACATCATCGCCGAGCATGTCCGTCTGGGCTCCGGCATGGTGATCCTCTCCCGCAGCTTCTTTACCCTGCGGGCCGGCGAGGCCATGGAAGCCTGCATGGAAGAATTCCGGAAAGGCGTGGCGGCCATCCGGGCGTATGAAAACCTCCTGGAAACAAAGGAGGCCGTTTTTTTCGAAGAGAACCGAAAGATCGTTCAAGAGAAGGTGGCGGCCATTGTCGACAAAATCCGCAAGCGGGAGGAGGACGAAGGATGATCTTGCTGATGACCGGGGCTTTGCACCTTGCAAAGGACCAGCTGGATCCAATCGAAGCCCTGGGTTATCAGCTCCTGTGGATGCAGGAGGAGCGAGGGCCGTTGCCGGAAGGGGCGGAGGAGGCAGAGGCCTTGGTCTGCAACAGCCTGTTCCTGCACCATGACCTCAGCCTGTTCAAAAATCTGAAATTCATCCAGGCTACCAGTACAGGCCTGGACCGCATCCCCCAGGAAAGGGTCCGTGAACGCGGCATCCGCCTGGAAAATGCTGCGGGGATCTACAGCATCCCGGTGGCAGAATGGACGATTTTGAAGATCCTGGAGCTTTACAAGCGCTCCAGGGAATTTTACAGAGCGCAAAGCGACCGGCAATGGAAAAAGCAATACCTGCTGCCGGAGCTCTCCGGCAAGAGGGCGCTGATCCTGGGATTTGGGGGCATCGGTCAGGAAATTGCCCGGCGCCTGAAGGCCTTTGGAGTGCAGGTAATGGCGGTGAAACGGCATCCGGCCAGCGGCGCGGACCATGATCTTGCGGACTCTGTGCATGGCATCGAAGAAATCGACGCGCTTCTGCCGGCGTGCGATATTCTGATCCTGGCCCTGCCCTACGACGGGGAAACGCGTCATCTGGTCAACGCCGAGCGGCTGGGAAAGATGAAGGAGGACAGCATCCTGATCAATGTGGCCCGGGGCGGCGTCCTTGATGAACCAGCCCTGGCCAGGGCTCTGGACCGGGGCAAATTGCTGGGGGCGGCTCTGGATGTGTTTGAAGCGGAACCCCTGCTTCCAAGCAGCCCCCTGTGGAAGCTGGACAACCTGATCATTACGCCACACAACGCCTACGCCTCGGATAGGGCCGACGAGCGGCTGTATCAGCTGGTGCTGAGGAATCTGGCAAATTATGCCGAGGAGCGGCGGAATGCGGAATAGCAGCGGGTTTTCACTGTTACCGTATGGAATAAAAAACCAGGGTCCTATCGCGTGATAGGACCCTGGTACATTTGCGACCGACGACTTGTTTGAGCTCCGCATGTCGGTGTGCGGAGAAACATTTGCGAGCAATGCTTACATCCGTGCAAACGGTTTATAATAAAATGACTCGACGTGGTACGCATCGTTGAGAGGCGCGTCGAGTACTGTTAGACAAAGTATATTTCAAAGCCTACCCTTTGTCAACGCAAAAACATCAATCTTCATGTATATAATAAAGCACAAAAAACAACATCATGATTCCATTCCGCAACCCCACGCGCACACACAAGGTCACAAAAATGATATGCAATCACCAATATGTCGAAATATTATATCTACATAACATAAAAATAAATTTATATATAGTTGCAAAAAGTCTTCCGATAACTTAGTATAGATATGTATTCAAAGTAAAGGGCAAAACCGGTGAAAGCCGGTGACGCAAAGCCACGAGTCTACCGCCTAACGCAGGCCAGGATCGTCGGGCTGCCGGACGAAGGGAATTGCAGCATATCCCCTGTTTTGGCGCCGTCCGGACAGGGGTTTTCGCTTTTGAGAAATGACATTTATTACCATGCGCGAGAACGCGGCGGTGGCAGCCGCAGCCCCAAGCACCCAGCGGTACAGATTTTTGTGATCTTATGAAAATAAAAACAAGAGACTAGGAGATGATTGGTATGCAGATGCAGCTAACACGTCAGAGCGGACCTTCGAATGGCAGGCGCGGAATCCGAGCCCTTCGGCTGGCCACCCTGACGTTTGTTTTGTCCTTTTGTTTTTCAACACCCATGCTGGGGGTCTATTACACCTCCGGCGGCGGGGGCGGCGGAGACTCGGCAGGCCTTGTGACCGGCTTGCCTGAGGAAACCGTCATCAGCGATACGCTTAAAACCGATGCGGACAAAGAGCTCAACGCCACTTTGGCCATTTCCGGCACACCCACCATCACCCTGGCGGACAATACGGCCAACTTTGCCGACATCACCCCGTCGGTGGTCCAGGCCATTTCCGAAAACGACCTGCCCCTGGTGGTAACCAACACCGGCGTCGCCCTGGAATTCCCGGCCGATGCCCTGCTGGTTCCCAGCGTGGTTGAAGCCATCGGACAGCCCAAGGTCACCGTCAACATCAGCGCCCGGGTCATTTCGACCTCGGAAGCCAAGGAGATCCGGGAAAACGCCCTGCTGGGCAGCAGCGCCGGCATCTACTCCATCGGCAGCAAGATGGTCAGCCTCGACGCTTCCCTTTCCAACAGCAAGGGCACCTATAAAATCAGCCAGTTCAATGGTTTGGTGGCCGTTACCATCGACCTTTCCGATAAAACCCTGACGCCGGAAGACATCGCCCAGCTGACAGCCGTCCGCGTTATTGCCAACAGCGACGGCACCTATGCAGGCAAACCTCTGGGCGGCACCTATGACGCCGTCAACAAGACCTTTACCTTCTACACCGACCAGTTCAGCGTCTACAGCGTGGTGAAGAAGCCCACCCTGGTCAACATCAATATGACCATCGACAACCAGAACGTCAACGTCAACGGCGCGGCCGCCGCCCTGGATGTACCGCCGATGATCCTCAGCAGCCGGACCATGATCCCCCTGCGCTTCGTGGGCGAGAAGATGGGCATGACGGTGGATTGGGATGCTGCCACCCGCACCATCACCATGAGCCAGAACGGCAAGACCATTACCCTGGTGGTGGACAAGCCGGAGCCCAACATGGATGTGCCGGCCACCATCATCAACAGCCGCACCATGGTGCCCATCCGCTACGTCAGCGAAAACTTCGGGGCCACGGTGAACTGGATCGCCTCCACGAGAACCGTCCAGGTCTTCAAATAGGCCGACGCAAGTCAATATAAGCTGAACATAAGTCAAACATCAACACTACAACTCAATGCCGCGCTCGACCAAAGAGGAGCATGCAGTATGATGCTCCTCTTTCATTTTTTGGCCTTTTGGGGGACACAGCCTCCGGGGGTGAATGAAAGAGGTTGGGCGAGAAATTGCTTGTTCGAGAGAGATTTAAAAGCGGCGGGGACGGTGACTTTTTGCGGACGCCCGCAAAAAGTCACCGTCCCCCAAAAGACCCAAAAGACAGAGGTGATCTGCATCATCAGCCCAAACCCCATCAAGGAACATGACGCTATGGCACGATTCCTTCACATCCTCGTCTTCGCCCTCACCGCCCTGCTGCTGGTTGCGGGCCCCCTGGGACGAGGCTTGTTTTTCTATCTCGAGGTCATGCAGGCTCAAATGTTCCTGAGCATCATCCTCATCGCCTTTGCCGCCCTCATCGCCAAGCAGAAGGGCCAATTCCCGCGCCTCCAAAAATCAGAGCTTCTCATCGGCCTCCTGCTGCTGGCCTACGGCCTCAGCCTCTTCAAAGCCGTTCATGTCAAGGACGCCGTCATGACCACCGTCAAGGTGATCGACTGCGTCTTGATCTACTATATTGTAAGGGGCCTCGCCCGCACCGCCGCCCAACGCACCGCCTTTCTTTGGGTGCTCTTCCTGGGTAGCGTGGCCATGACCCTGGCCTCCTTCGCCCTTGAATTCCAATGGATCCTGCCGGATCCCGAGCGCTTTTCTAATATCGGGCCTTTTCTCTCGCCGGTGCAGTACGCCAATGCCTATGCCATCGTAGCGGCAGTGGGTGTGCTGTTGGCACTGGGGCTATTTGAAATCAGCCCCCTGCCGGCCCAACTGCTGCTCTCAGCAGGGATCTTCCTCAACGGCACGGGCATCCTCCTCGCCGGTTCTCGCGCAACCTGGGTTCTGCTGTTGCTGGCCCTGCCTGCGGGCGTTTTTCTGGGGCAGGACGAGAGCCGCTGGCAGCGCTTCTACCTGAGGGCCTCCCTGCTTCTGGCTTCCCTGGTCGCCAGCAAATATTACATTGAAGCGGTGGCCATTGAAGGCAATTACCGCAAGCACATCCTGATCCTCATCACCGGCAGCCTTGCAGCCATCGCATCAGGCGTTATCATCGCAATGGCTCCCAAATGGCTGGAACGGCTCAACCTGAAGCCCGCCTATCGCCTGGTGGCCCCCTGGCTGCTGGCCATTGCCCTTCTCTTGATGGGCGCCTTCTACATCAACTACACCAAGGACATACTCCCCCAAGGCGGCGGCATTATCCTTTCCGGCGATTTGATTGAACAAACCCAAAGCATCAGCGGACAGGATGCGAGCCTTCAGGACCGCATTCGCATGAGTAAAGCCGCCTTGCGGATCATGCTGGATCACCCCTTCTGGGGCACCGGCGGCGCCGGCTGGAATGCCATGTATCATCTGTATCAGGAAAGATTCTACTGGTCCAGCGAAGTCCACAATCATTTCCTGCAGACAGGTGTGGAGGCAGGGTTCCTTGGATTCATCGCCTACACCGGTTTCTGGCTGCTCCTGCTGCTGCAGATCGGCCTCCATTTAATCAAACGGCCGGGACACTCCTCATGGAACATGATGGGGAGCACCGCCTTGGCTACGCTGGTGTTTCTGCTCCACACCGCCATGGATTTTGAACTGTCTATGATGGGGGTTGCTTTTCTCCTGTGGACATTGGGCGCTATACTGCAAAACCAGCTCCACCACGAAGATGTCGAAGATGCCGAAGAAACAGTCTTCGCAACCAACCGACGTACGAAGCGCAACCTCATCGGCCCCATGGCCGCCGTCCTCTGCATCGCCATCGCAGGCGTATCGTTCCCCTTCAGTCAAAAGGAATACCAGGCCCAGGTCTACGTCCAGGAGGGCAAGGCCAACCTGGATGCCGGTTACTACGAGGAAGCCATCGAGCCCTACGAGAAGGCCGAGGCGCTGTCTCCCCGCACCGGCGAAACCGCCGCCAACCTGGCCCAGCTCTACGCCTACCAATATGCTAAAACCAAAGAAACACAATACAAAGACAAGGCCTACACCGCCGCTGAAAAGGCCATCCAATATTCCCCCCACTACGTGGCCGGCAGCATGAAGCTGGCCCAGGCCTATCGGCTGATGGAGGATCAGGATTCCCTTCGCAAGGAGCTGCGCCGTATGACGGAAATCGCTCCCATGATGCGATCGGCCTGGCTGGATCTGGCCCGGAGCGATTATGAGGAAGCCATGGCACAGTGGCGTGCCGGCGATAAAACCCAAGCAAAATCCCTGCTAAAGGAATGCGTCACCTATACGGAAACGGCGGCCAAAAACTACCGCCTTTCGAAGCAGGCAGGAAATATGAAGCCAGCCGCCACCCTCTACCTGATTGGTGGGCAATCGGCCGCCATGCTGGGACAGAGTGATGTCTCAGAGGCCTATCTGACGGAGGCCCTAAAAGACGGCAAGACGAAAAAAGAAGCCGGTCTCTGGCTGACGGCGCTTTACCAATATCGAAATCAGGAGAAGTTCGAAGAATACAACAAGACCTATCTGGCCAATCATCCTGAAAACCAAGCGCGTTTTGCACAGATCCAAACTATGCTATATTAAGAAATCAGGTGAGGGAGGACATCCATGGGCCCTGAAGAAACGACACAAAATGAACAGTACATCGAGCTGGATTTAAAAGAGATGCTGGAGATCATGCTCCATTACAAAGCCTTGATCATCACCGTGACCCTGGTGGCAATTCTTGCCGCTGGGATCATGGCTTTTTTCGTCCTGCCGCCGGTCTATGAAGCCGAGACCACGCTGCTGGTGGTTCAGGGTGACAAGAAAAACACGACGGTGGCCAATCCGGACAATCTGGAGAGCCTGATCAACGACATCTCCCAGCTGCCCCAGATGTCCATCAACACCTATGTGGCCCAGATCAAGGAGCCGGTGATGCTGAGCCGGGTTATCAAGACCCTGCATCTGGAGGAAGAGAACTACAGCTACAAAGACCTGGATACCATGATCACTGCGGCCAATTCCAAGGACACCAACCTGATCACGGTTTCTGTGCAGAACACCGATCCCAAGCTGGCGGTGGACATCGCGGATACGTTGACCAGTGAATTTCTCAACAGCATTTCGGAAAACAACCAGGCCCAGATGAGCAAATCCGTCCAGTTCCTGCAGGAGCAGGCCGATCTGGTGAGCAAACAGCTGGAGGAAGCCCGGGCAAAGCAAAAGGAATATGAAGCGCAGCCGGGTAGTGTGGCTTTTCTGCAAAGGCAGCAAGACGGCTATCTGGAAGACATGAACACCTACCGCAGCAAGGTCCAGGAGCTGGACATCGCTATTTCCCAGCTGGAATCCGGCGTCAGTACCCTGGAAAGCGAATTGGCCGACACCCCGAAGAAAATGGAAGATGGGACGGCAAACCCCCTGCACCAGACTTTGTCGGAGCAGCTGGTCCTGAAAAAGACGGAGCTGGCGGAAAAAGAATCCCAATACAACGCCGCCGATCGTTATGCCGGCAGCATCGAAGATACGTATAACAACCTGCAGGCTGAAATCACGACGAAACGCAGTGAAGGGGACCAATTCATCAATAAGGTCACCGAATTGGAAAAGACCTATCAGCTGCTTTCCGAAAAAATCACCGAAACGAAGATCAGCCAATCGGTGAATCTGGGGGATACCAATCTGTTGGTGATCTCTCCGGCGACGGCTTCTCAAAACCCAATCAAACCGAACAAACGTATGATCCTGGCCCTTGCAGCGATGCTGGGCTTCGCGCTCTCCGTAGGCCTGGCTTTCGTGCTGCATATGCTTGACAACAAAATCAACACCCGCAAGGATGTGGAGAAAAACCTCCGCCTGCCGGTGCTGGGGGAAGTGCCCCTCTTTACCGGCAAGCAAAACGTACAAACCAATGCCAATGGCAAAAAGGGCCGCAAGCCTCTCTTGGCGGTACCTTTGGTGGCCTTCGAGGATCCTAAAGCGCCGGAGGCGGAAGCCATCAAGGTGCTGCGGACCAACCTGCAGTTCCTGGGGGTGGACAAGCCCCTGCGGCATCTGCTGATTACCAGCACAGGCCCGGACGAAGGCAAATCCCTGGTGCTGGCCAACCTGGCGGTGACCCTGGCTCAGACGGGCAAACGGGTCCTGATCGTGGACTGCGACCTGCGACTGCCCATGCAGCACAAAATCTACGGCGTGTCCAACCTGCAGGGCATTACCAATGTGCTGGCGGAAAATGTGCCGCCTATGGATTATATCCAGGAAACCAAGGTGAAGGGTGTGTCTCTGCTGGCCTCCGGACCCATCCCGCCCAATCCCTCGGAGCTACTGGGCTCGGAACGGCTGGGGGCTGTGCTGGCCCAGCTGGAGGAAGCCTATGACTATGTACTGGTGGATGCGCCGCCGGTGCTGGCTGTCACCGATGCCAGCCTGCTGGCGACACGTTTGGACGGCGTGATCCTGGTGGCCCGGGCCGGTGTGGCCCAGACCAACCGGGCCAAGGAAGCCCTGCAGCAGCTGACCACGGCCAAGGCACGGGTTCTGGGTGCGGTGATCAACGGCATCGAGCGCAAAAAGGGCGAGGGCTATTACTATTACTACTACGGCGGGCAGGAAGCATGAGGCTCCCGGAAACCGACATCCACTGCCACATCCTGCCGGGGATCGATGACGGGGCTGAGGACCTGGAAACGTCCCTGGCCATGGCCCGGGCGGCGGTGAAGGCAGGCTTCAAGACCCTGATCGCTACGCCCCATTACGAGACCTACTGCTTTGAAAACACCCGGGATGTGGTGCAGGTCCGGGTGGCGGACTTCCAGTCAGCCCTGGACCGGGAAGGCATCCCTCTCCGGGTGCTGCCGGGCTCGGAAGTGATGCTGGGGCCGGAGATCCCGAAGCTGCTGGCCCAAAGCCAGCTGATGACTCTGAGGAACGAGGGCAAACAGCTGCTGGTGGAGCTGCCGCTGCATACCTTTCCGCTTTGGGCGGAGGCGGTGCTCTATGAGATCCAGCTGCAAGGCATCCAGACGGTCCTGGCCCATCCGGAGCGTTACCAATGGCTGGAGGGCACGCTGGACTGGCTGTACGAATACAGAGAAAAAGGCGGCCTGGTTCAAGGGAACCTGGGCAGCCTCATAGGGAAATACGGTGGTCGCGCCGAGAAGAAAGCACGTCTGATGCTCCGTGAGGGGCTGGCGGATTTCTGGGCCAGCGACGCTCACTCGGTCCATAGCTATGAAAGTCTTATGTAAGAATCCCTGAAGAGGGTCATCATCCTAGCTCCCGTTCGCAGCCTTGCATTGCAGCAAACGCCATGGAACGTCCGGACCGACGATGGGGACCTCTCTTTGTTTTTAAATATACTTAAATGATATATAAGAGGTATCTTATGAAGAAGTGGGCCATCCTCTTGTCCTGGCTTCTGGTGGCGGCGGCCATCCTGCTGATTTTCAGCCTGTCGGACCAGCCGGCCAAGGAATCCAATGCCCTCAGCAAGAACCTATCCACCATCCTGATCCGGGCTGTCCACCTTGTGCTTCCGGAGGCGGAATTGCCGGTATGGCGGGTAAACCGATTCCTGCGGCAGGCAGCCCATTTCGGGATCTATCTGATCCTGGGGCTGGCGTTGGACAACGGGCTGCGGGTGAGCGGCATGGAAGGGCGGAAGCGTATCCTGATGGCCATTCTGTTTTGTGCCATCTATGCCACGGGGGATGAGCTGTTTCAGCCGACGGTGCCGGGGCGGGGAACGGAGCTGGGGGATGTGCTGACGGACAGCGCCGGGGCCGTGATGGGGGTGCTGATTTGCGAGAAAGTGTGGGAGATATTTTTTTACCTTAAGCAGATGGAGAGAAACAATACATAAATAGATGATTTTAGTTGCATTGCAATTGTATTAGATAAGGTTTGTATTCCAATAGATTAACTTATCTGAAGAGGTGCAGGGTATGTTTTATCTGAAAACCAAACGTGTCCTTGATATATTGATTTCAACAATTGGATTAATAATATTGTCTCCTCTTTTTATTTTAATAATAATAGCAATTAAGATAGACTCAGAAGGGCCAGTATTTTTTAGACAAGAGAGAATCGGAATACACAAGACTCATTTTAATATTCTAAAATTCCGCACAATGCAAATCAATGCACCTAAAGATACACCTACTCACCTTCTGGATAACCCAGAACAATATATTACTAGAGTAGGCAGATTACTTAGAATTACAAGTCTTGATGAGTTGCCACAAATATTAAATATAATAACCGGTAAGATGTCGATCATTGGGCCAAGACCAGCGTTATGGAACCAATATGATTTGATTATTGAGAGAGATAAATATGGAGCAAATGATGTAATGCCTGGACTGACTGGATGGGCACAAATCAATGGGAGAGATGAACTACCTATAAAAGTAAAGGCAAAAATGGATGGTGAATATGTACAGCGGATAAGCTTTGGCTTCGACGTGAAGTGTTTCTTGGGAACAATTATTGCCGTGTGTAAACACAGGGGTTTTGTTGAGGGGACTACGGAAAAATAAGTGGTGTAGAAAATCAAGGGATAGCGATAAAGGCTAAATCCAATATATATTGAGGGAGAAAACAAATGAAAATTATATTATTAAATCCTCCATTTCTTGATAAATATTCAAAGAGTTCAAGAAGTCCTGCTGTGACAAAAAGTGGAACGATATATTTTCCCCTTTGGTTGTCATATGCTGCTGGCGTTTTAGATAAAGAAGGGCACTTACTTAAACTTATCGATGCTCCGGCCAAATGTTTTAATAGAGAACAAACACTTATTATTGTAAAGGAGTTCGATCCAGATTTAGTAATTATTGATACATCTACTCCAAGTATTTATAGTGATTTGGTATGTGCAAAGGAAATTAAAAGTCTGATACCTAAGTGCAAAATCTGCATGGTAGGTACGCATGCTTCGGCTTGCTTTGAGGAGATTTTATTAGAGAATGCGTTTATTGATTTCATAGCCCGACATGAATATGATTACACATTAAAAGAACTTGCAGAAAAACTTAATACTTCAGAAAAATATAATGAAATAGCTGGTATTAGCTTTGTCGAGGATGGGAAGGTCATCAACAATCCAGATAGAGAATATATTAGTAATTTGGATGAACTACCTTTTGTTAGTGAAATTTATAAAAAATACTTAGATATTAAGGACTATTTTTATGCTCATGTAAGCTATCCAACAATTAGCATCTTCTCAAGTAGAGGTTGTCCATCAAAATGTTTTTACTGCATGTATTCACAGGTAATGTTTGGCAAAGGATATCGAAAGCGTAGTGCTAAAAATCTTTTCGAGGAAATAGTATATATACAAAATAACTTTCCGGAAGTAAAAGAGGTACTTATAGATGATGACAATTTTGCAGTTGACCAAGAAAATGTTAAAGAATTTTGTACTTTGATGAATAATCACAAAATAAATCTAAAATGGATAGTTCAAGTAAGAGTTGATTTGAAATATGAAACAATGGTACTTATGAAGAAAGCTGGATGTAAACTTATCGTAGCTGGTTTTGAAAGTGGCAATCAAAAGATTCTTGATAATATGCATAAAGGTATAACACTCGATCAATCAATGAGATTCAATAAAGATGCAAAAAAAGCCAAACTCCGTGTTCATGGATGCTTCATGGTCGGGAATCCTGGCGAAACGAAAGAAACTATGAGAGAAACCTTAGAGTTTGCAAAGAAACTGAAACTCGATACAGTTCAATTTTTCCCTCTGATGATTTATCCTGGAACGGAAGCATATATGTGGGCAAAGAGAAACGATTTTATTCAAGCCAAAGACTATAGTGATTGGTTGCAAAAAGATGGGATGCATAATTGTGTACTTACAACAGATGCATTAACCAGTCAAGAACTTGTAGAATTTTGTAATTATGCTAGAAAGAAATTTTATTTACGCATGAGCTACATAATTATGAAATTATTCCAATGCTTGTCTAATAAGGATGATGCAAAAAGAACAATAAAAGCATTTGGGACGTTTAGAAGGTATTTATTTGTGAGAGGATAAAAACATGAGTTCTATATTTTTATATTTAGGTCTGACTTTGTCCATATTGGCTCCAATATATACATATGTGTTATATCCTTTCATTCTAATAGGATGTGCAATATTTATTAAAAAAGAATATGAGATAAATAGAAATTATCTTCCATTCGTATCAGTTCTAGTAGCTGCATATAATGAAGAGAAGGTGATTGAGGAAAAAATACTTAACCTCATACAGATTGCTTATCCAGCAAATCGAATAGAATTTTTAATTGGATCTGATGGATCATCTGATAGAACTGTTGAAATAGCAAATAGCTATGCACATATCAGTAATCTTAAGGTATTCGACTTACCAAGGGGTGGTAAGGTAAATGTGTTGAATACTCTACTTAAAAAGGCTAAAGGCGAGGTTCTTGTATTTTCAGATGCAAATACAATATTTAATTCACAAGCTGTACTTGAACTAGTTAAGTATTTTAATGATGAAAGGATTGGCTGTGCGAGTGGACAGCTTAGATACCGGATTGATGAATCTTCAGGACATGGTGCTAAGTCTGAAAGCACGTACTGGAAATATGAAAACTGGGTAAAAGCTTTAGAATCGAAGATAGGAAGGTTATCAGGTGCAAATGGCGCGATTTATGCAATTAGAAAAGGATTGGTTCGGGAAATTCGAAAAGGTATTATTAACGACGACTTTTATGTTGCAAATTATGTATTGCAATCTGGATATGATGTCATTCTTGAAACGAAAGCAATAGCATATGAAGAACCAAATGATGAATTTAAGAGTCAGTTCAATCGTCATATAAGGGATGGTGCTGGACATTATCAAGCTGTTCTTGTGTTCTGGAGGATGCTTTTTCCGAGAAAAGGCAGTTTCGTACACATATCTCACAGGGTAATCAGGTGGACGGTTCCTTTATTTTTAATTCTTGCGTTCTTATTTAATGCTTCATTAGTGGGAAATGATTTGTTTGCGAATATGCTATTCGTATGCCAGACGTTTGGATATTTGGTTATGCTTACTTATTATCTTTGTATGGTCCGAAGTCCAAGAAATAAAAAATGTAATGAAAATAATAAAAATATAATGATTCGATGCCTCAATATTATTTTCTATTTCTTATCAGTAAACTTGGCATTATTGCTAGGTTTTGTGAAACTCTTGAAAAAGCAGCAAAAGGCAACCTGGGAGACGCAGAGGTAATTATAGCATTGAGGAAAAAGTCTGTTGGTAATTCAAAATAGCTAAATTAAATTTGTTTTATGAACAAATTGGTGGGGATATAAAATGACTAATAATACTCGCTTAATAATGCTAATATCGTCATCCGAGTCTGGTGGTGCACAAGTATATATTATAAATTTGATTGAGCATCTAAAGGAGATATTTAGTATTGTAGTCGTTTGTCCGGAAGGATATCTATGTGATCGTTTAGTCATAAACAATATTCAAGTTATTAAAAGTGATATAGGGCTGTTAAAAGTTGGTGTAATTAGAAAATTCCTTCTTGAGCAGCAAAAACTTTATCAAAGAATAATCGTAAATCCTCATTTACTAGGGACTACTTTTTGGACAACATTATCTATGTTTCCCTTAAAAAAATATCGTTTGGTGTCTACAATCCACCAGCCAATTATATATGACAATATAACTACTATTAAAAAAATAACATTTCCTTTAATTACTAAGTTTGTGTCAAAATATATTGATGAATTTATTTCTGTTTCGAAGGAAATTGCTGATAGTGTTATAAAGTATACCCAAAGGGACGCCCATTATATACCGAATTCTGTCCCTGATATCAAGAATAAAAAGATAGTTGTTGAAAATTTGGCGGGGAGAGAAATAAAAGTGGGTATCATTGGCAGATTATCTCCACCAAAAAACCACTTTTGCTTTTTGGAAGCGGCGAAATTGATAACTGAAGAGATAACAAATGTTCACTTTCTTATAATCGGTGCTGGGGAATTAGAGATGCCATTAAAAGAAAAAGTAAAGAAAGATATGCTGGGAAATTATGTGACATTTACAGGGTTTATAAATGATCCGGCCCTTTTAGTAAAAGAACTTGATATCGTGGTATTTTCATCAGATTTTGAAGGAACACCGCTTGCATTGCTTGAGACAATGAGTGTAGGAGTTCCCATTGTATCCACATCGGTTGGTGGGATACCGCAGGTAATCGATGATGGTGTTGATGGATTATTAGTTCCTCCAAGAGATCCTCAAGCCATAAAAAATGCTGTTTTGAGGTTGTACAGAGATTATGAACTATATACGAGAATACATTATAATTCGATAGAGAAAATGAAGACAGAATATAATTATGATAATAACGTGAAGTCCTATATAGCCGCATTGAATGGAGAGTTCTAGAGGTATGGAGAAATTATTACGTGTACTTGTTTTGATTAGCTCCATGGACGTTGGTGGAGCTGAAACGTTCTTAATGAAAGTTTTTAGGACAATAGATAAAAACAAAATAGTATTTGATTTTTTAGTCAGTGATCATAAGAAGTCTTTTTATGATGAAGAAATCAAAATTCTTGGAGGTAAAATATTTTATGGAGAGTTTAAGTCACGACATCCAATAAAATCTTTTATGAAGATTTACTCAACGGTAAAATGCGAACAATATGAGGTAATACTCCGATGTTCAGAGCACCCTATGGCTTATCTAGATCTCTTAGCAGCGAAGCTGAGTGGGGCGAGGGTGCTGATGATTAGGTCTACCAACACAAGCGCAGGTGGAGGGGTCCTTTCTTTAATTTTAGCAAGTGTTTTCCGACCATTTTTAAATTCAATTTCAACGATTAAGTTGGCCCCTTCTTCAGAAGCTGGAGAATGGCTTTTTGGAAAGAGGCGGATGTCTTTGGGTGAAGTTCAACTGTTGAACAATGGCGTTGAGATAGATAGATTTAGTTTTAATCAAGAAATCCGCGACGAAATGCGACAGAAGCTATCCTTGAAAGAAAAGTTTGTGATAGGACATGTTGGAAGATTCAACGTTCAGAAAAACCATTCATTTTTGATAGATATTTTTGCTGATATTGCGAAAAAATGCCCAGATGCCGTACTGATGTTGGTAGGAAAAGGTGAGCTTGAATGTATTATCAAGAATAAAGTTAAATTATTAAATTTGGGAGAACGGGTAATATATATGGAAGTTAGTCCTGATGTCAATCGCCTTATGATGGCAATGGATGTCTTTGTATTTCCATCAATATATGAAGGTATGCCGAATACAGTTATTGAGGCACAGGCAACGGGCATGAAATGCCTGATATCCGACACAATTACAAAAGAGGTTGCAATAACAGATTTAGTTGATTTCATACCGATTGATGTTAATCAGAGCGTTTGGGTGGAAAAAATACTTGCTATTAACCCTAAATGTGAAAGAAGGAGTAGGAACAACGAATTTAAAAAAGCTGGATATGATATTCAAGAAACATCGAACCGACTGCAAAATTGCATCATTTCCAAAAGAAACGAGATTGATATGAGGAAAAAATGTGATATATGATGATCATAAAACTTAGGCGGACTATGCTAACACTTGACAATGTAATGCTCTTCATTTTCTTAATTCAAAGGCTGAATCCTGATTTTAATAGGTTCGAAATCGTATATTCAATAACTCCAATAATATTATCTATCACTATTTGGACCAAATTATTAAGAAACAAAGAGCTAACGATAAGCGGTCTGAAAAAAAACTTTTACACTAAATGGCTGATTGTATTCACATTATTTTGTTTTCTCTCTTATTCATGGTCTATTGAAACAGCTATGTCATTATTTAATTTTTTTATAGTTAATTTGTTTATACTTATTCCATATTCTTTTTATCTGAATAATAAACCCAGGCTTAATGAGGTAATGAAAACCGTTGTTTTTTCGGTTCTTTTCACATGTGTATATTTCGTGCTGGTTGTAGGTATACCTGGTTATGGAAGTGGTCAAACATTTAGACTCGGTTCAGAAGGAGGTTGGAACTCGAATGACTTAGGACTTATATGTTCAATATCGGCATTATTTGTGCTGTACTTATTAAAAAATGATAATATAAATAAAATAAAATATATTATTATATTCGGATTGTTCGTAGTATTTGCAGTATTTACTGGTAGCAGGAAGGTACTCATTATAATTTCTTTAGGAATAGCGTTATATTATTATTTTAATACAAAAAGTAAAAAGATTATCTATTTAATATGCTCTAGTTGCGCAATCACACTTTGCTATTACTTAATCATGAATATTCCGGTTTTATATAATGTGCTGGGGCAAAGAATCGAAGGACTAATTTCTCTAATATCGACCGGAAGCAGAACCGAATCAAGTGCAGTAATTCGGTGGAACATGATTCTTTATGGATTGGAGTGGTTTAAGGGAAGCCCATTTTTGGGATATGGGATTGATAATTTTCGTTATCTGTGGGAACGCGTAGATGTTACTGGAATTGGGACATATGCACATAATAATTATGTAGAATTACTTGTTGATTTAGGAATCATTGGCACAACAATTTATTATGCGCTTTATATAAAAATTATTCGGAGGCTATTTAAGAGCATAAGAAATAACAGAGAGGTTGCTTCCTTTTTTTTAGCATTGATCATAATTTTGACTGTTATTGAAATAGCGTTGGTTTCATATAATTATCGCTTTATTCAAATCATATTATGTCTTATCTATTGTGGATATAATGTTTCAAAAAAGGATGAAGTTCCTTTCAGATAGTTAAAATGAACCGAGTTGCTATATTATGGTCAAATTATTGACCATTAAGCTTGACAATTTTGAAATCCGCATTCTAAAGATGTTTCAAACTTAGATATTATTTGCTTCCGTTTTGAGTTCCGAGGCAATCGCTTTTGTTACTCCGGGCAGTCACTTTTTTTATACGCCAAGAACAGTTTTTCGGAGTAAAAGTAGCCAAAACCTCTTTTGACAGCGCGACAGAGAAAAGAATGATAGAAATGAGAAGGTACCATTTGTATTTGTGATTGAAAATAATTTTCTTGCTGCTTTCGGTATTCGATGGTACGGATTATCGTCCTTAGTATTTTGTCGACTTTATGTTATGGTACATTGGTAGGAATGCTTCGGTTCTCTGTTTGAGAAACTTTTGTAATTTATGATGCTAGAAAGGTAATAGCAGTTATGAATAATGCTTAACTAAAGAAAGCAATTGCAGAAAAACCATTACTATTGAAAAATATAATTGTTGTTTGAGAGGCTATAATCAATAGGTTAATTTTCTAAGTTAAGAGAGAAGAGTCGTTAGATGGATATTAGTAAAATTGGCCGTTCAGGATTTAAGTTTATTAGAAATAAGGACTATCGGTTCTTGATTATGACAGGCCTTGGCTTCTATGACAAGTTACCAGATGATGAGTACATTAGAAGAAAATTCAAGGCCATAATGGGGAAAGATTTGGAACTTGAAAATCCTCAGACATTTAATGAAAAACTTCAATGGTTGAAACTACATGACCGACATCTGGAATACACTATGATGGTAGACAAGTATGCAGTTCGTCAATATATTGCAGACACAATCGGAGAAGAATACTTAATTCCGCTGCTTGGTGTATGGGATGAGCCGGATGAGATTGACTTTAAGGCATTGCCAAATCAGTTTGTGTTGAAGTGTAATCACAATTCTGGACTCGGCATGATCATTTGCAAAGACAAGTCAAAACTGAACGTTTCGGCTGTGAAGAAAGAGCTCCGGAAAGGATTAAAACAGGATTATTATTTAACCGGACGAGAGTGGCCGTATAAGAACGTGTCGCGCAAAATAATTGCTGAAAGATATATAGAAGATGATTCTGGAGAACTGCAGGATTTCAAGTTGATGTGTTTCAATGGCAAAGTAAAATGCAGTTTTGTTTGTTCTAATCGATTTTCGAAGGATGGTTTACATGTTACTTTTTTTGACTTAAATTGGAAAGTGATGCCATTTGAGCGGCACTACCCTTATATGCAGCAAGGAATGATAAAACCTAAGAATTATAATGTTATGATAAAACTGGCTGAAAAACTGTCTCATGGGTGCCCGTTTGTGCGTGCGGATTTTTATAATATAGGAGGAAGAATATATTTCGGAGAGTTAACCTTTTTCCCTGGAGGTGGATTTGAAGAATTTACACCAGAGGAGTGGGATTATAAGTTTGGTAGTTGGATTGAATTGCCAAAGGGAAGCTGTTTATGAATTTATTAAATATATCATTTAGTAGCTCCAGAAATGCGGGGAATGACTAAAGTTATTGAAAGACATTTGCCCAATGTGAACATATCTAGGCATGGCGGCACAACTTGATAAATTATTGGGAAAAAGTTCTCTTAACGAAAGAGTGAATGGCTTGACATGCAAAATATCAATGTAAATAATAATCGAAAAAAAATACTGCAAAAAAATACAATTGCATCATTTGTATTTCAAATTTGTACAATAATTTGTGGCTTTATTCTTCCGCGTTTAATTTTAGAAAGTTTTGGTTCGGAAGTTAATGGCCTTGTAAGTTCTATTGCACAATTTCTCAGTATCATTTCTTTCTTGGAATTAGGTATGGGCACAGTAGTGCAGGCTTCCCTTTATAAACCGCTGGCATGCAATGATATTATAGAAATCAGCAAAATCATTGTATCTGCTGAGCGCTTTTTCCGTCGTTTGGCGCAAATCATTTTAGCATACATCGTAATACTAATTTATGTATATCCGCTTATCGATAAGCAGGAATATAGCTTTCGGTTTACGACATATTTGATTGTAGCAATGAGCATAAGCTCATTTGCTCAGTATTACTTTGGTATTGTATATCGGTTGTTATTGATCGCTGACCAACGTGGTTATATTTCCTATAATGCTCAGACAATTACGTTACTGGTAAACACGTTCACTTGTTTTATACTAATTAAATTAGGTGCGTCTATACAAGTTATTAAATTAGTAACTTCTTTAATCTATCTGATGCGTCCAGCGGCATTGGCATGGTACGTCAAATACCACTATAACCTTGATAAAAAAATAAAATATGAGGAGGAACCTATAAAACAAAAATGGAATGGGGCTTCTCAGCATATAGCCGCAATTGTTTTGGACGGAACAGATTTAATTGTTCTTACAATATTTGCAAGCCTTTCGGCTGTTTCGATCTACTCAGTGTACAATTTGGTAATTTATGGTGTGAAACAATTGTTTCTATCAATGACAAATGGCATCCAGGCTCTACTTGGGGAGTTATGGGCTAGACAAGAGTTGGAAGCTCAAATGGGTTTCTTTTCCTGGACTGAATGGATTATTCACACAGGAACTACATATGTGTTTGGGTGTATGGCTCTTCTAATTGTCCCCTTTATTGAAATTTACACACGTGGAATAGAGGACGTGAATTATATTCAACCGTTGTTTGCCGTGCTTATTACAGCTGCTAATGCTGGTCATTGCTTGAGACTTCCTTATAATATGATGATTTTGGCGGGAGGTCATTTCAAACAAACGCAATCAAATTATATTGTTGCAGCAGTATTGAATATTGTTGTTTCTATTCTTTTAGTAAATCAGTTTGGCTTGATTGGCGTAGCGATTGGAACTTTGGTCGCTATGCTGTATCAAACGTTTTGGATGGTTATCTACATTTCACAAAACCTTGTTAAATGGCCGATAAAAAATTTTGTTAAACAATTTGTTGTTGATATTATCACGATAATTTTGATGAACATAACCACAAAATGGATTTGTATGGGTTCAATTTCTTATTTCTCATGGGTTTTGATGGCAATTAAGATAGCTGTCATTTCTGCTATTGTAGTTATATTCACTAATTTTATTTTCTACCAGGACAAGGTTTTTGCACTACCTAAACTATTCAAAAAGAGAGGTCATGTCACATGATCAAAGAAACATATAGATCGTCTCTTCAGACAATTTTTGTTACAGGCGCCGCTGGTTTTATTGGTAGTAATCTTGTGATGAAATTGCTTCAATCCGATTCACCTTTGAATATCGTTGGGATCGACAACTTAAATGATTACTACGATGTATCCATTAAAGAGTATCGCCTGATGCAGATAGAGTCTTTTGTTGAGGAGCGAAGAGAGTCGAAATGGACATTTATCAAAGGTTCGATAGGGGACAAGGATTTAGTTGGTCGAATTTTTATGGACTATCACCCACAAATCGTTGTTAACCTCGCTGC
>ENA-OSEO01002817-OSEO01002817.1-sediment-metagenome-genome-assembly--contig:-NODE-2817-length-22824-cov-3.834572_pt1 | contig 22824 bp, 18 predicted proteins | sample MGYA00237883_ERZ534232 | MGnify/ENA metagenome assembly ERZ534232
AAAGGAAAATATGAAGGAGGGAGACCTGATTCTCGGATTACCCTCCACAGGGGTCCACTCCAATGGCCTTTCCCTAGCCAGAAAGGCAATCCCAGCAAAGGAAAGAACCCTTTTAAAGGAACTTTTAATCCCCACAAAGATCTATATAAAAACCCTTACACCTTTTCTTAAGGAGGGGTTGATTAAAGGGTGTGCCCATATTACCGGAGGTGGTCTTACCGGGAATTTTTCCAGAATTATTCCAAAACACCTTAAACCTGCCTTTTCCTATTCCTGGACTGTACCAGAGATCTTCCGGGAGATTCAGAAGAGGGGAAGAATCGATTCTGAGGAGATGAACCGGGTGTTTAACATGGGCGTGGGGATAGCCTTTGTGGTGGAGGAGAAGGAAGCAGCAAGGGTTTTTAACCTAGCCAAACAAAAAGGAACCGAGGTTATGGAATTGGGAGTACTCTACCGTGGGTAAAATTGCAGTTTTTGCCTCTGGTACAGGAAGTAATTTCGAAGTCCTGGCAAAAACCTTCCTCTCCACTCCTCACTCCCTCTGCTGTCTCATCTGTGATAAGTCTGGTGCCCCGGTTATAGACAAGGCGACAAAATACGGGATTCCCCATTTTCTAGCTGAGTATTCAGGCCAAAAACGGGAAGAGGCAGAAAGGGGGATTCTTAAACACTTGGATTCTTTTAAACCGGATCTTCTTGTTCTTGCAGGATACATGAGATTGCTGTCCTCCTATTTTATCTCCTTCTATGAGAACCGGATTATAAATATCCACCCTGCATTGCTTCCCAAGCATCCCGGCACAGAAGGACTAAAGGATAGCTATAAATCAGCAGACAAGGAACTTGGTATAACCATACACTATGTTGATGAAGGCATGGATACTGGTCCTATAATCTATCAGCACTCCTTTCAGCGAAGAGGGGATGAAAAATTAGAGGAGATCGAGGAAAGAATTCACAGCCTTGAACATACCTATTTTCCAGGTATAATATTAGAACTGCTGGAAAAGAAACATAAAAAACAGGAGACCTAGATTTGAGAGTTTTAATTCTTGGAAAAGGCGGTAGGGAACATGCCCTAGCCTGGAAATTTTCAAAAAGTCATAGAATTTGCGGCTTATTCACTGCACCGGGGAACGCCGGAACTGCGGAAATAGGGGAAAATATTCCTGCTTTGCCGATCAATGATCCAGAGGCTGTAGTAAAAGAGTGCAGGGAAAAGAAAATCGATCTTGTTTTTGTAGGCCCCGAGGATCCTCTCTCCTTTGGTATTGTAGATGCTCTAACAGCTTCCGGAATTGCAGTTCTTGGGCCAAACAAAAGAAGTGCTGCCCTGGAATCCAGTAAAGCTTTTTCAAAGCAGTTCATGCAGAAACACAGGATCCCCACCGCTAGAGCTAAGGTTTTTACCCATTTAAAGGATTTTTCCAATTATATTAACAAATATTCCGGGAAAATGGTGATAAAAAAGAATGGACTGGCCGCTGGGAAGGGTGTTCTAGAATCGGATAATAAGGAGGAGCTTTTAAAATTCGGTGAAGGGATCCTTAAAAGCGACAGTCTCTTGGTGGAAGAGTATCTGGAAGGCTACGAGATTACTCTTCTTGCCCTCACCGACGGTAAGTCCTATATTCTATTACCTCCCTGTGCAGATTTTAAAAAGGCAAAAGAGGGAGACCGGGGGGCCAATTCCGGAGGAATGGGGGCTATCTGCCCTGTTCCAGGGGTGGATAAAGAGCTTCTCAGCACCATTGAAAGATCAATCGTAAAACCCACCTTCGACGGAATTGCCAGGGAAAAACTTCAATACCGGGGAGTGCTCTATTTTGGTTTGATGATAACCCAGCAAGGACCAAAGCTTCTTGAATACAATGTAAGGTTTGGAGACCCCGAGGCTCAGGTATTGTTACCTGTTATAAAAACCGATTTTGCCGACCTTTGTCATGCCATGATAAATGGTAAACTTAATGAAATAACTGTGGAGTTTAATTCCGATTATTACCTGGGGATAGTTGTGGCAAGCCAGGGTTATCCAGGGGTTTTTGAAACCGGGAAAGTGGTAGCACCCATATCGGCTTTAAAGGAGAAGGAGGTATTAATCTTTCACTCCTCCACAACCCATAACTCTTCCGGGGATGTTGTTACAGGCGGAGGCCGCTGTTTTACGGTGGTAGGAATAGGAGAGACCCTTCTTGCAGCGAATAAATCCGCCTATGAGGCTGCTCCACTGATAATATTTGAAGGTTCCTTTTACAGGAAGGATATTGGGCTGAAATTCTTCCCGGAAATTGAAGATTAACTAGCGATTCGTATTTTGAACCACCTCAATTTAAGTTAAGTTAAATATTGGTTCTTTATAACAAGTATAATAGATCAAAATACGACATCGCCTTTAAATCTATTTTAATACTAGAATTGTTGAGATTAGACAAAGGAGATTAAGTGAAGGATATACTATTTTTAATTGGTTCCGAATCAGACAGGGAGAGGATTAAACCAGCCCTTTCATTGATGGAGGAGCTTGGACTCTCCTATGATCTGTTTGTATACTCCGCCCACAGGAATCTTAAGGAGCTTACCCGTTTTCTCGAGGAAAGAGAAAAGGACTATTCCCTGGCTATCACTGCCGCTGGATTGTCTGCAGCCCTCCCCGGAGTTGTTGCTTCTCTAGTAAAAATTCCTGTTCTTGGAGTACCCTTGGTTGCAGGCCCGCTTTCCGGCGTGGATGCTGCCCTAGCTATCCTTCAGCTTCCTAAGGGTGTGCCTGTCGCTACCCTGGGAATCGGCCCCCAGGGATTACAGAATGCAGTTTATCTTGCGGATAGAATAGTTAACCGCTGGAAGAAGAACTGATCCTTTGCCTTCTGGCTTCATAAAGGACAACACCGGCGGCTACGGAAACATTGAGAGAATCGACTTGGCCAAAGGTGGGAATGCTAATAAAAAAATCGCATTTCTCTCTAACCAATCTTCTTATACCACCCCCTTCGGAACCAAGCACCAGAGCGGTTTTTCCCCTCAGGTTGGTCGTGTTAATCGGTTTTCCTGCCATATCGGTTGCGAAGATCCAGAAATCCAGATCCTTCAGCTCCTCCAGAGTTCTAGCAAGATTTGTTACACACAAAAGATTAACATGATGCAGAGCCCCGGCCGAGCTTCTGGCTACGACATCCGTTTGACCAGCGCTTCTCCTTTCCTGGTAGATAACCAGATCCACGGCAAATTGATCAGCCGACCTGAGTATTGCTCCAAAATTATGCGGGTCGGTAATCCCATCCAGGATAAGGACAATCCTATCTTCCCCCTTAAGAAGGGGAGCCATGCTTTTAAGCGAGTCTACTACCCTTGTCTCACTTTTCCCTGTTAGGATAAGCAGAGCGCCCCGGTGGTCGCCCCCCCTGGCAAGTTTATCCATATCCGCAGTAGAAACCTCTGCCACAGGAACACCGGTCTTGTGGGCCAGTTCCTCCAGGGTTTCTATCCTTTTGTTTCTTTTTGATATGTACAAGGTTCCCTGGCATTTTCCCGTTTTTAGGGCTTCCTCCAGGGAATGATACCCGACTAATGGATAATCCATGCTTCTCCTGCCTAGGCTCCCCCAAAGACCTTAACAATATCCTTTATTCCATCAAAATCAGTGTCTCTCTCATACTTCTCAATATAAACTCCCTTATAAAGATACACCCAAAGATCTATAAAAGAATCGAAGTTTGAATCTACCTCCCGGCGGATCAGGATTCCCTCTTCAAAATAATAGAAATCATCCATTATCCCGTCATGGTTATAATCCATCTCCTCCAGAACCTTCCTCCCCTTCTGGTCATAGGTTACTATATAATCAAACTGACCATTACCCGCGGTGTCGGCAAACATCCTCTTTAATACTCCCTTTTCCCATTCATACTCTGTCGCCTTTCCTCCCGCTGGAATCATCCCAGAGGATTGAGAAAAAACTGGTAAGGAAAAGAAAAAAAGAAAGACAAGGCAGGCTAAGGCTTTCAACAAAGGCTTCACAAATTTCTCCATATTTTTTATTTCCCAAAAGTATAAGTTTTGTCCTGATTATCGACACCCTGTTAGCATAAACTGAACCCCTCTTTTAGAAGGGGATCATTAAAAAGGATTCTAAGAAAGGGGTGCGAATAGGATATTAATAGGATCTTAATTAGGAATTATAAATCGGATAGTTTTATAGGTTTGGGATTATTCTCTTCCTTCTGAATTTGAGCCAGCTCCTTCAGCAATTCCTTGCCCCTGGCACCAAGATGTGTGGGTATTTCCACCCTCACCTTTATATACATGTCTCCCCTTCGGGATTCATTATGGAGATAAGGTATACCTTCATTTTTAAGGCGGAAGATCTTCCCGTTTTGCGTACCCGGCGGTATCCTTACTTTTACCTTTTTTGAATCCAGGGTCTCCACAAAGATGTCTGCTCCCAAAGCAGCCTGGGAAATGGAGATGGGAATGACGCAGTAGATATCATTACCGTCCCTTTCAAAATACTCGTGGGGTCTTACAGAGATATACACATACAGATCCCCGGGAGGCCCACCGTTAGGACCGTGATCCCCCTGCCCTGGGATATTTATTCTCTTTCCAGATTCTATTCCCGGAGGGATGGTAACCTTTATCTTCTGTTTTTTTTGGATTAGCCCCGATCCTCCGCATTCCCGGCAGGGATGGTCTATGATGTAGCCTTCGCCATTACAGGTAGAACAGGGTGTAGCAATGGAGAAGAAACCGGAGCTCCTTCTAACCTGCCCAGTACCTCCGCAGGTTGGACAAACCTTCCTTCCGCTCCCCTTTTCCGCACCTGTACCATTGCAGGAACCGCAGGCTGTATTCCTGGAGTAGGAGATCTCTACCTTAGTACCGAAAACAGCATCCGTAAAGGGGATTTCCAGATTGTAACGGAGATCTGAGCCTCTCTGAACAGAACTGGCACCGGACCTCCTTCTTGAGCCGCTTCCTCCAAAAAAGGAACTGAATATTCCGCCGAAATCTCCTCCGAAGATATCCTCAAAGTCCCTAAAAATAGTAGAGAAATCCTGAGACTGGCCGCCTCCGCTCATCCCTTCAACACCGGCAAAACCGAATTGATCGTAGGCTTGCCGTTTTTTATCGTCCCCCAGGATCTCGTAAGCCTCTGTGGCTTCCTTGAAGTGCTCCTCTGCATCCTTGTTTCCCGGGTTTCTGTCGGGATGATACTGAATGGCCAGTTTTCTATATGCCTTTTTAATATCATCCTTGGAAGCCCCTTTCGGGACCCCAAGGACTTCGTAATAATCTCGTTTAGCCAAGGTTGTTCACTCTGAAATTATTTTTTATCGTCATCATCGACAACTTCGTAGTCTACATCTTCCACATTGCCCTTTTTTGTACCCTGGTCAGAACTACCAGACTCCTCCTCGGGATTGGAATGAGGCTGACCTTGAGCCTGCTCCTGGGCCCCAGTATGTTTATACATCTCCTCTGCAAGCTTGTAGGAAGCCTGTTTCAGGGCCTCGGTTTTATCCCTTATTTCCTGAAGACTACCGGAGTTCATAACACCCTTAAGGTCATCAATGGCCTTTCTAATCTTCTCCCTCTCCTCTTCAGAAACCTTATCGCCATAATCCTTTAGTGTTTTTTCGGTGGTGTAAAGGATGGAATCTGCCTCATTGTGGACTTCTACTTTCTCTCTCTCTCTCTTGTCCTCTTCGGCATGTTCCTCCGCCTCCCGGACCATCTTCTTGATCTCCTCTTCCGAAAGACCTGAAGAGGATTCTATCCGGATCTTCTGCTCCTTTCCTGTTCCCAGATCCTTGGCAGATACATGGACAATGCCATTTGCATCTATGTCAAAGGTTACCTCTATCTGAGGCACTCCCCTGGGTGCAGGAGGTATTCCTATAAGATCAAACCTACCTAGGGTTCTGTTCTGGTTAGCCATCTCCCTCTCCCCCTGCAGAACATGTATGGACACAGCGGTTTGATTGTCCGCAGCGGTAGAGAAGATCTGACTCTTCCTGGTGGGTATAGTGGTGTTTCGTTCGATCAGTTTAGTAAAAACTCCACCCAGAGTTTCTATTCCCAAAGAGAGGGGAGTTACATCCAGGAGGAGGACATCCTTTACATCCCCTCCCAAAATACCTCCCTGAATTGCAGCTCCCACAGCCACAACTTCGTCGGGATTTACTCCCTTGTGAGGTTCCTTTTTAAAGAGTTCTCTTACAGCCTGCTGTACACAGGGCACTCTTGTGGACCCCCCCACCAGTATAACCTCATCTATTTCTGCCGCAGAAAGACCTGCATCGCTTAATGCCTTTTTACAAGGCCCCTTGGTTTTTTCCACCAAATCCTCGATCATCTGCTCGAATTTTGACCTTGTAAGATTGTACTGGAGATGCTTAGGCCCACTGCTGTCGGCGGTAATAAAGGGCAGATTGATGTCTGTGCTTAAGGTATTGGAAAGCTCTATCTTGGCTTTTTCCGCTGCTTCCCTTAATCTCTGCAGCGCCATCCTGTCCTGTTTAAGGTCTATACCATAATCCTTTTTAAAGCTCTCCACCAGCCAGTCTATGATTCTCTGATCAAAGTTGTCCCCGCCTAAATGGGTATCTCCATTGGTAGATTTAACCTCGAAAACACCGTCTCCAAGCTCAAGGATAGATATATCAAAGGTGCCGCCCCCAAGGTCGTAAACCGCGATCTTTTCTTCCTTCTTGTCCTTGCCAAAACCGTAAGCCAAGGCTGCAGCGGTGGGCTCATTTACTATTCTCTTAACCTCAAGGCCTGCAATCTTTCCTGCATCCTTTGTGGCCTGTCTCTGGGAATCGTTAAAATAAGCAGGTACTGTAATAACCGCCTCGCTTACTGTTTCGCCCAGATAATCCTCTGCTGTTTTCTTCATCTTCTGAAGAATTGCTGCAGAAATCTCCGGCGGGGAATAATCCTTTCCCGTTATCTTTACCCGGCATTCCTTGTTAGGACCTTCTACTACATTGTAGGGAACCATCCTTACCTCTTCCGGTACCTCCGAGAAACGCCTTCCCATAAAACGCTTTATTGAATAAACCGTGTTCTCCGGATTGGTGATTATCTGGTTTTTGGCAGGTTGACCTACCAGTCTTTCCCCTTTATTTGTAAAAGCCACTATCGAGGGGGTTGTTCTCTGTCCCTCGGAGTTTTGAATAACAATGGGTTCTCCACCTTCCATTAAGGCTACACAGGAATTAGTGGTTCCTAAATCTATGCCAATTATCCGTCCCATTACTGTTTCTCCTCTTCAGTTTCTAAATTGGATTGTTGTATCTCTGCAGGCTCCTGCTCTTCCTTCTTGGCAGCAGGGACCGACACTTTCACTTTTGCATGTCTTATCACCCGGTCGTGAAGCATATACCCCTTCTGAAAATCCTCAAGGACAATCTGTTTATCCTGCTCGGGGGTTTCCACCGCCATGAGAGCCTCGTGTTTTTCCGGGTCGAACTCCTCTCCCTGGCTTTCCATCCTTTTAAGACCCCAGTTCCTTTCCAGAACTCCTACCAACTGCTTTTCGATTATTGTTATGCCGGATAGAAAAGCCTCAAAATCGGGCTTTTCCTCGGCGGATTTTATTGCCCGTTCGAAATCATCTATTACCGTAACTAGGTCTAAAAGAAGGCTTGAATTGGCGTATTTAATGGAATCTTCCTTCTCCCGATAGATCCTTTTTCTAAAATTTTCAAAATCTGCCTGCCTGCGGATGTACTGATCCTTAAGGAGGCTCAATTCCCCCTCCAGCTCCGTTATCTTAAGACCAAGCTGCTTAATAATTTCGTCCTTCTCCTGATCTGCAGGGTTTTCCTTTTTCTCCTCTTCCGGTGTAAGGGCTTCCTTATCTTTGTTTTTTTCAATATTTTCTGCTTTTTCTTTATCCTTAGACATTACTAACCCCATTAGTTTTTTTATAAATGTCACACCACGAATCCTTGTTTAAAGGTTTTCTATCGTGGGCGTAGTTTTTCCTTTGTTATGATAAGATACTAACAGGTAACTTAAGCAGTCAAGGATATTCCTTAAAATCAGGCCTTACAAACCCCCATATTTTTTCCTATTCTTTATTTGGAACCCTGTTGAAATAGACTGAACATCTATGTTTTAATATATATATCCTCTTACAACAATCTTTGAAGAACTATGTAAGGTTTCCAGGTAAAGAAATTCCACTTTTTTATTGAATACAAGCCTTCTTTATCTGTATCTTTAACAGAGATGTTAAGAATATTAAATCCCATCAAAGCAATAAATTATCACAAGGAGATATTTTGTGGCCATTGTACAACTTGATAAGGTGAAAAAAACCTACCCCCTGGGAAAAACCTTGGTTCCTGCGGTAAAAGGGGTTACCATAGCTATCTGTCGGGGAGATTTTATCTCCATTGCCGGACCCTCAGGCTCAGGAAAATCCACAATCCTGAATATGATCGGATGCATAGATACCCCTACGGAAGGCAGGGTGATCATAGATGGTAAGGTGACAAGCGATCTATCTGACCGAGAGATTACCCTACTTAGGCATAGGGTTATAGGCTTTATTTTTCAATCCTTTAACTTGATCCCTGTTCTTACGGTGTATGAAAACATTGAATTCCCCCTTCTGTTGGGTAAACACTCCCTCGGCAAGAGGGAAAAGGAGGAGTGGATCTCCTTCCTAATGGAGGAGGTAGGGCTTTCCAATTGGAAGAACCACCGCCCGAATGAACTTTCCGGGGGTCAAAGGCAGCGTGTGGCTATTGCTAGAGCTTTAGCAACAAAACCGCAGATTGTTCTTGCCGACGAACCGACCGCCAACCTGGACTCTGCCACAGGAGAGGCGATAATCAGCCTTATGAAAAAGATAAACCGGGAGCTGGATACCACCTTTATCTTCTCCACCCATGACCATAGCATTGTAGATATAGCGGACCACATAATTCGTCTGCACGATGGGCTGGTTTCTTCCGAGGAACGAAAGGAGGATTCCCATGCCTGTGCTGATTAGGATGGCTCTAAGAAACCTTTTTGAACATAAATCCAAGAGCCTTATAATAGGAATAATCATATCCGTAGGGGTTCTTATCCTGGTGGTGGGCAACTCCCTGATGGATACAGCCTCCAAGGGAATAGAAAAAACCTTTATAAACAATTTTACGGGTCATATTATGATTACAGGGATACCGGAAGGCAAGATATCCCTCTTTGGCGTCCAGACTCCGGGGCAGATCGAAAAAACCCCAGTTCTTCCGGATTATCCAAAGATCTTTGATTATCTTTCAAATCATCCAGCGGTGGAATCCTTTACTTCCCAAATAACCGGTTTTGCAATGATTAAAATAGAAGAAAAACTGGAGGCAGATAGCACTCTTGTAACCATGCTTTTCGGTATAGAACCGGTTTCCTACAAATCGGTATTTGATAATCTTGTGATAGAGGAGGGAGAATATCTTTCTCCTGATCAGAAAGGGATACTTTTGTCTTCAAACACCCTGAAAAGGATAAAAGAGGAACTCCAGGTGGAGCTTGGGCCTGGAGATAAGATCCTTCTCTCCTCCATGGGAAGTTCCGGTTTTAAGATCCGGGAGGTTCCCATTACAGGAATTGTGTCCTTTAAGGAGAGTACCGAGGCCTCGGATATGATCTCCTATGTGGATGCCCAAACCCTCCGGGCCTTGAAAGGAATGACTTTGGGGGGCATGGATCAAGTGGATCTCTCCGAGGAAGATACCGCCCTCTTGGAGACCGAGGATATGTTTTCCCTTTTTGAAGATTCCTTTACAATTGAGGATACGGAAAACACCTCCGGAGAGCTGGAGGAGGAGGATCTGTTCAATCTTCTTGCCTTGGAAACCGAGGAATCCTCTCAGCCTATACAGATTGATTCTGGAGCCTGGGAATATATCCTGTTAAAATTAAAAAATCCTAGACAAACAAAACGTCTTCTTGCGGATCTCTCCCTGTTCTTTTCTAAAAATAATATAGAAGCTATGCCGGGAGACTGGAAGGCAGCAGCTGGCCCCTTCTCCACCTCCGCTGATGTAGTAAGGATAGTATTCAATGCTGCGGTTATCCTGGTTGCCGTGGTGGCAGTGATCATCATAATGAACACCCTGGTTATAAGTGTAATTGAGAGGACGGGGGAGATAGGTACCATGCGGGCTCTTGGAGGTCAGAAAGGTTTTATCCGCCGTCTTTTTACCCTGGAAATTATCACCATAACCCTGGTTTTCGGACTCCTTGGAATTCTGGCTGCTCTCTTAATTCTGGGGATTGTAACCTTGATAGGGATAAAGGCAGGAAACCCCTTTGTAACAATTCTCTTTGCAGGGCCGGTCTTAAGGCCGGTTATAAACATCGGCAGCCTATTCCTTATCTGGTTCCTGGTAATCATCCTGGGGATATTAGCGAATCTATATCCCCTTCGGCTGGCCTTACGGGTGGCGCCCATCAAAGCCATGCAGACAGACTAGGAGAGAAAGATGCGCGATATTAAGATGGCCTTAAGAAACCTGAACAGGCAAAAAAAGAGAACCTTCCTTCTGGGCGGAGCAATTGCCTTTGGGCTTATGATAGTAACCCTGTTAAACGGATTTGCAGGTAGTTTTATAGAGAATGTGGGAGAGAATTTTTCCCACCTTATGGCAGGCCACATCTTCCTGGATGGGGTGGAAAAGCTACCCTCCGGAAGAACTGTTTACAGGATTCAGGATGAAAAGATACTGATTCAGGCTTTAGAGGATCTTCAGATTCCCTACTCGGATATCTCTGCAAGATCCGAGTTTTCCGGAACCCTAATATTTGAGGGAGAAAGTATCAGACAAAACATAACCGGAACCGACTGGCAAAAGGAGACCTTCTTTAGGGAACGGCTTATCCTTAAGGAGGGGAGTTTTGAGAACCTTTCCGAACCCCAGGGAATAATCCTGAGTGAGGATATTGCCCGGAGGCTGAATGTGGAGATCGGGGACAGGATGCTGGTTCAACTTTCCACAGCTACGGGGCAGCAGAATGTGGGGGAATTCTCCCTGGCTGCAATAATTGTAGACCCTGGGCTTTTCGGCTCCATCTCCGCCTATGCCAATCTTGCCTATGTAAATGAGCTTCTCAATCTTAAGCCGGACGAATATGTTACCCTGGGTATCTTCCTTCAAGATATGAGCCAGATAGACTTCTGGGCGGAAAAACTCTACCTTTATCTTCAAGACAAGGTTCAGCTTTTCAGCAGAGAAACGGGAAAGGAGGAGGAGAATCCCTTTGCCGCAATTCTTAACCAGACCAAGGAAGAGGAATGGCAGGGAACAAAGTACAGACTTTACACCCTAAACGATATACTTTCAGAGATACAGGAGGTAGTACAGGTTCTGAATGTTGCCAGCCTTATCTTCCTGATTATACTTTTCATTGTGATCATGGTGGGTGTAACAAACACCTTTCGAATGGTAATGTTTGAGAGAATAAAAGAGATAGGAACAATGCGGGCCCTGGGTATGCAGAGGGGAGAGGTAAAAAGCCTTTTCCTGCTGGAAGCCTTCTTCCTTGCCCTGGGAGGAGCCCTTGCAGGCCTTCTTGCTGCGGGGGTTGTCATGCTGATCCTTTCCCAGATTTTCTGGGGTTTGGATTCTCCTATTTTTATTCTTCTTAAGAATGGATACATGACCTTCAGGCTTTCATTTTTCCAGGTTCTGCTTAATATTGTGATTGTGCTGTTTATGACCCTTCTTGCCGCCTACTTTCCGGCAAAGAATGCAGCAAAACTTGAACCTGCGGTAGCCTTAAGAACAACAAATTAACCTAGGAGCTTTTTATGCAAAAGAGATTGCTTATACTTTTCCTCTTCTTCCTTATCCTATCCATATCCGCCTTCGGAGCTACTCCCGATTTTCATGCCATGCTTGTGGAGATAGATAAAACAGGGAATTTTGACACCACCGATTTTTCCTGCGTCTATACCATAGTATCCGAAAAGCCGGGAGAAGAACCCTCGGTGACCCAGGCCAGGATGTTCAGACGGGATAAAACGGATCAGTTTGTACTCCTTATCCTTAAACCGGATACACAAAAGGGCCAGGGATACCTTCAGGTGGATGACAATGTCTGGTTTTACGACCCGGAAAGCAGAAAATTTACCTACTCCTCCTTAAAAGAGAATATTCAAAACTCGGATACAAAAAATAGTGACCTGAACAGGAACTCCCTGGCAGAGGATTACGAGGTTGCAAACTGGTCTGAAACTTCCCTAGGAAGTTTTCCTGTCTATCTCCTGGAACTTGAGGCCAAGCATAACGAAGTCTCGTACCCCAAGGTAAAGCTTTGGATAAGGAAGGACCGGCCGATGGTTCTTAAGGCGGAGGAGTACAGTCTTTCGGACAGGCTGATGCGAACCGTTTATTATCCCAAGTATATTCAGGTGGGGGATCAGTATCTCCCCTCCCAGATGCTTTTTGTGGATAATCTAAAACCCGGGGAAAAAACCCAGGTAACCATGAGGGATGCCTCTGTGGCTCCCCTGCCGGATTCTGTTTTTACAAAAACCTTTTTGGAGAGGGTAAATAATTGAGGAGGAATTCCCAAGGAAAAAAAGGAACAGGGATCCTGGTCTATGCTCTCCTTTTTGCTGCTTTTCTTGCAGTACCCTCCTTATCCGCCCAGGAGGCAGCGGAAGACCCCTTTGCAGAGGATTTTTTTTCCACGGATTTCTTTACCGTGGACACACCTTCCGAGGAGCCTCTTGAAAGTGGGGATTTCTCCGAGAAAATCATTGAGGAGGAGGATCTTGATTCCCTCTTTTTAGACGAAGCCATGATCGAAGAACTGGATCAGGAGAATCAGAATCCTGTTCCAACGGAAGATTTTTTAAAAACAGAACGGCTTGTATGGGGAGGGACTTTCCAGGGAAGCATAGAATCCTCCCTCTCCTGGGACAATCTTGGCAGCGTGAACTTCAAACCTCTCGATCCCCCAGGGAGGAGCCTTACCCCAAGAGTAGGTGTAAACCTGTTCTTTGATGCGAGGCCTACCTCCGATTACCGGGCCTTTGGGAAACTGAAGCTGGAAACAACAGAGGATTTCCTGTCCGGGTTAGGAGACCTTTCCTCCCTGAGCAATAACTTCAGGATTGTTCAGAATGAAGACGGATCCTTCAGTATTGTTTTCCAGGAAGAGGAGGAGGACGAAGACGCAGAAGAGGAGGAATACGAACCTGGCACAGGGAATAACCCCTCCCTGAATTTAAGCATTTTCGAACTCTTTGCGGATTTCAGCTATAAGGAAAAGCTTTTTTTCAGATTTGGTAAACATACCATCAAATGGGGGGTTGGTTATTTCTTTAGCCCGGCAGATGTTCTGAACCTTACTTCCCTAGACGCAGAGGATCCAACCGCAGACAGGGAGGGGCCTTTATCCCTCAAGGTACAGTATCCCTTTGGATTGAATAACCTCTACCTTTATCTCATTACCAATAGCGGAATTCGGCCCTCGGAAACAGCTTTGGCGCCAAAGATAGAATTCCTTTACCGAGGAACGGAATATTCCCTGGCAGCTTATTATCAAAGAGCCCTTTCTCCTCGAATTATTGGTTCCTTTACCAGACCTTCGGGAGATTTTACCTTTTTCGGGGAGGGAGTAGTCTCCTACGGTTCCGACAGGGTTTATGTTCGCCCCTCAAAGGACCAGTCAAGGGCAGAGGAGGATGAAGAGGGTGGATTGGAGATGGTTCTGGATACCTATAAAATAGAAGACCTTCCCATTGCCCTGGCAACGGTTGGATTTCTCTATCTTAATGCCGATTCCAAGGTTACCTTTGCCGGCCAGTATTTCTTCAATGGAGAGGGCTACAAAAACTCCGAACTTTTAAAACCAGCTTACAGACTCCTTGCAAACAGCACGGAAAACGGCCTGTATATTGCAGAGGTGGATGCCCGACCTGAAGGCTACGGAGATCCCCCCGCCCTCTCCCAGCGGGACCTGGTAAATTTCTCAAGGCACTATATAGCCCTCTCGGCGGGTAAAAGTGAACTTTTTGAAAAGGATCTCTCCCTCAATCTTTTTGGTCTCTGTAATCTGACCGATCTTTCCGGTATCGCTTCGGTTAATGTATCCTATTCCTTTTTCGACTATCTGAGCATTACCGGGGGAATCCGGTTTACCTTTGGCGGCCCGCAAGATGAATATACCAACCCCCAGGCACTCAGATCTGGGGAAAAGGCCTTCCCTACCCTGGCCTTTACGCTCTCCCTTTCCCTGGGCAACCGGGCCTTCTAGGAGCTGGAAATGAAAAAAATTAACTACAGGTTTTTAAATACCATTTATACCTTTCTAATATCCTTTGTGATTATCCCTATTGCCCTCTTTTTCTCTTCTTGTAACGGAGCCTTGGGGGGATCCCCGGAAACCCCTAGGGGAGTATCTGCCTCCACCACCGAAGAGGCGAGGATCGTCCTGACCTGGGAGGAAAGTAGAAGAGCGGGAGTTTACTATATCTACATGGGGGAGGAGGAGGATTTTGATACAGATCAGGAAACCTTTGCTGCCGCAAGGTCTGTTGCCTCGTTTATAGATCTTGAGATAGAAGAGGAAAAGGATTACTTCTACAGAGTCAGCGCCGCCAATATCTACGGGGAGAATGAGAGCCTCGCTTCTGATGATGTCCGGGGAAGCTCCCACCGTTACTCCTGGGATCCTGTTCAGACCCTTACAGAATCTCCTTCCCTTGAGGGATTCCTGGCCTTTAACAGCGAGGAGCAGCTCTATGGAGCGGTCCTACTTGATACTGGCAATGTTTCCATCTATAGAATTTCCGGGGAAGAGAAAACCCTGTTGGATGATACCCTTCAAGCCGGAGTTTCTCCAGGCAAGGCCGCCATCGCCCTATCGGGAGAAACACTTTTTGCAGGCACAGTGTCCGATACTGGAGAACTATCGATCTGGAAATGGACAGGTTCAGCCTGGCAGGATTTTGGAAGCCCGGAAGAGGGTTCCTACGGTTCCCCCGCCGGAATCGCAAGACTATCCCTTTCGGCAAGCGGCCAATACCTCTACGCTGCCTTCCTTTTTGAATACACCGACCCAGAGGTAAGAAAACCAGCGGTATTCAGAAGGGAGCTGGAGGAGGACAGTCCCTGGCTGGCTTTAACGGATTCCGAAAGTTTTTCCAGCTTCATAGATACTTCCCTCGCCTCCGCCAAGGAGGGCCCTGGGGGATGCACAGGAATCCGGTTTTTACTCTCCGGTAATGTTCCTACTTTAGGCCTAGAGAGCAAAGCGGAGATCCGGGTTTACAGATACACAAGTGATCAATGGAATCCACTGGGAACAAAATTGACCGAAAGCCCGGTCCAGGGAACCCTTTCCATGGCCTATGATACAGTTGGGGGGCAACTTTTTTCCGCTTTCTGGGAAGAGGGAGATCCAGCTGACAGGCTTGAGATTCATCAATTTGAAAACAGCGCCTGGAAGGCGATCTCTCCCTCCGCAGGTTTTATTGGAGAAAGCGTAAACCCGCCGGCCCTTGCTTTAAGAAGAAGAAACCCCGTGGTTGTATATGAAACAGCAACCGGCTTAAAAGGTCAGGAGTACAAAGAAGAAGAATGGAAGGATATTGTTACGGGTAAATTACCGGAGGAGGAGATCTCCTGGCCGGGAGGAAGCCCCTTTCTCCTTCCCCTGGACCTGAAGCTTTATATTCTCTTTTTAGAAGAATCTGCGGACCCGCAGACCTTACTCAGGGTATACCATTAAAGCAGGCAGGTCCGACTCTCTGCGGCTTGGCAGTTCTACTTCGGTTTTTAGGATACTTCCTTTTTAAGCAGGGCAAGGATACCTGCCTCTGGAACAGCCCCCTCCTGAACAATAGTCTCGTTTATCACAGTTTTGGGAACACCCTGAACAGAATACTTTACCGCCAGGTGTGGGAACTCGCTTACCTCGATAATCTGGGTCTTTACCTTATCCGAAGCCAAAGCAAGATTCACAGCCAGGACCGCAGCCCTGGGACAGTAGGGACAGGTGGGGGTGACAAAAACCTTTATATCCAGAGAGGTTTTAAGCCCGGCAAGGTATTCCTTTGTGCCAGCTCCAAGCTCCGGTTCCCCTTGTGACACAAGCTTTAAGGTTTCCAGGAGTGTGGAAAACTCGTATCCCCCGGGAATGCCGAAAAACCTGATCCCAAAATCCTTTTTTCCCAGGAACACCAGGGCAGGTATCTTATCCACGCCGTACTTCTCAACCTCTTTGCTATCCTTGGAAAAGTCATAAACCTTAGAACTTACCTTTCCTGATAATCCTGCAATCTCCTCAATCAAGGTTCTGGTCTCCCTGCAGTAGTCGCATTCAAACTCCTGGGAGAATACAAGAATCTCCACAGGATCCTTGAGCCTTTCAAACTGTCTTAGAACCTGTTTCTTAACAGCCTCGCTTAAGATCATAGCCTATCCCTCCTTATGGATCTATTCTTATCCCCTCTGTAAGAGGATTTACAAGCTCCTTAAGAAATGATACTGGATCCTCAAACTCCTTTATTCCCAAAAACTCCAGACCAAGGAAATGGGCAAGACCCATAAGGAAATTTGCAGTGGCTGCCTTATCTTCTATCCTGATATCCTTAAGATTTCTTAGATATCCTGCCTCAAAACGGTCATAATATTCCTTTGCCGCCTCGGGCACAACAAATTCCGCCTGCCGGATTACCTTGTACTGATCCGGATATTCGCGAAAATAATTATAAAAGAGAAAGATGCCCCGCAATTCTTGCTCAATCCTTGAAAGACGCAAACCAATATTTTTATTTATATATTTTCTCAACCTCCAGCTGATCTGGCCAATAACCTGATGGGCAAGATCCTCTTTACTGGAGTAATAATGATAGAAGGTCCCAACCGAGAGACCGGAGGCTTTAACAAGATCCGCTACACTTACCCCGGAAAATCCGTACCTGGAGAAGAGTTCTATTCCCTTCTCCAGGAGCTGCCCCTTTGGATTTTTATCCTTTAGAAGAACCAGATCCCTTATCTCCGTATTAAAGATCCTGGAATACTGTATTACAGGGATACTGAATATCCCATTAGTTATCATTTTTAGATAGGCTTCCCGGGGAAAGGGGAGATTTGTGGATAGAGATCTGTAGAGCATGAACCTGATACCCGCCACAAGATAGGCGAACTGAACCTGGGTAAGGGTGGTTCCAAGGATCCTTGTTAGATTCTCCCTGTAAAGGTTTAAAAGCCTTTTCTCATAAACCGGGAAAAGGAATTTACCCTGATAATAGACGGAAAGATACTTGCGGTTCTTTCCCTGAAGGGTTACCAGGGCATTGAAAAAATCTTCTACTCCTTTTAGATGAGAACCGGAAGGAATCAAGGATAACTGACTGCTTAGGTAGGAATAATAATCCTCCAAGAGCTGAAGAAAGAATTTCTCTTTTGAGGGATAGTAGAAATAGAAAAGCCCATTTGCAATCTCGGCATTCCTGCACAGGGCTGCCACGGATACATCCTCGTACCACCCTGTGGAAAGGAGGTTCAAACCGGAATCTATTATCTTCTGCTTAGAGTCTCTGGCCAAGATTATTTAACTCCAAGTTCAAGAATTAGCTCTACTTCCCCCTTGCTTATTTTGGTAGCCTGGGCTATTTCATTCACAGACCACCCCTGCCTTGCCAATCTTACCACCATCTCTCTAACATTCATGGGCGGGGCTCCCTTATCCCTTTTATCTCCCGATCCAGCCCCCTCCTTAAGCAGGCTTCCCAGAAGTTTTACCTGGTCCTGAGCCTGTTTGTTAATCTCCTCCAGTCTGGTCTCAGTTCTGGCCAGCCATTCCCTGGCTTTCTGAAGCTTATCGGTTCTCTCTTCCAAGTCTTCTAAAAGAGAATCAAGCCCCTCGATCATCTTCATAGCTGCATCAGCCTTGTCCTTTCCCCGGGAAAGACCTTCAATCTGTGAAGCTACTTCCCGGATGGTGGAGGGTATAACGGAAAGGGATTCTTCTATCTCTTTTATTCCTACCTCCAGGGTTTGGAGGTGCTGGAAATTCTTATCCACCCCTTCCAGAGTGGTGTCTAGAATCTCCTTTTTATGCTCCAGCCGGTCATATCTGGAGAGAACCTCTTTTTCCATCTCCTCCAGGTTTCTTATTCTGGCTTGGATAGATTGCAGGGTATCATGACTGCTTGTAACCTGATCAAGTTTTACATCCACTGCGGAGGAGATGTTTATAAGTTTCTTGAAGTCCCCCTCCATCTCCTCTATACGCCGTTTTTCTGCAATAAATCTGCTTAGTTTGGAAGAGACTTCCTCTCCCAGTTTTTTGATTTGAAGGAATTTTCTCTCTATCTCCTTAAGCTCCTTGCTTTGAGCATCCACCCGGACAATCTCTGTTTTAAGATCCTCGATCTGGCTTTCCAGAGATATTTTCAAGGAATCGGCCCGGTCAAAGATCTTGGTTTGATCCACAAAATTCTTCTGTCTCTTATCTATCTCCTGGAGGTTTACGGAAAGGAGCTTATATTCCTCCTCAATTCTTCCAAAGAGCCTCTTTTGCAGGGCCTCTATCTTATCCTGAGTCTCCTTAACCGAAAGTTTGTAATCCTTCATTCTCTGGTCTGCCTCCAGGGCAAGATCCTTGATCTTTTTCTGGAAGTCGCCGGAGGCGGTGTCCCATTCCCTGCTGAAGGCTTCTAGGGCATTTTCCGTACGGATTCTAAGTTGATTTTCCAGATCTGCAACCCCGTCCCCCAGATCCTTTATCTCATTCTTGAGCCTTGTTCTCTCCTCCTGGGTAGCATCGATAAGGCTCTCTCTTTGATTTTCAAAATTGCTCTTTAACCCTTCAATTGTATCGGAAACATGGTTTTTAAAGAGGGAAACAGTTTCCATAACCTGGGTTTCCGACTGCCGGAATTTTTGCAGGACCTCCGCCTGCCAGATTGTTACATCGGATCTTGAAGATTCCAGGAGGGCGGACAACTCCTTGTTCCCTGCAGCAAGTTTTTCCTCTAGGGCCTTAAGGTCAAAGTCCAGTTCCCGTTCCTGTTTTTTAAGAAGCCCGCTTATCTGTGCGGTATGTTCGGTAAATTCCTTTTCAAAATAGAGCCGCGACTGTTCCTTTATATCCACCACTTCCTTTTTCAGTTCCTCCTCAAAACCTTTCAAGGATTCACTGGAAAGATTCATGCGTTCCTGAAGACGTTCCTGATAACCTGCTATTTGACCTTCGAATTTATCATACTGCCCATAGATACGGTTCTGCAGATCCGTTATTTTGTTCTTCATCTCGTCGGTGTAGCGTTTCTCCAGGGCTTCTCTTTGAAGAGACTGCTCTTGGCGGTCCTCCTCCAGTTTCTGCTGAACATCCTTCTGCCAGGAAGTGATATTGGTTTCCATAACCTTGCTTCTCTCCTTCAGGTCGGAGAAAAACTCATCTTCAAAAACCTGAAGCCTTTCAGAGACATTGTCGTAGGCTCTGGACTTAAGTTCATTCAATTCCTTTTCCAAGGCTTCCATCATTTGATGAAGGGATTGGACCTCTTGATCCGCCTTTTCCCTTTCCCTTGCCCTCTCCTGCCTAAGCTGCTCAGCAAAGTTCTGGTAGTCCCTATGTATATTCCTGGAAACCCCTTCCATGGAGGTTTTCAAATTCTTCTCCAGATTCTCAATCTCTGTGCTTATTCCCTCTACAGCACCGAATCTGTAGGAAACCTCCCCCTCAAACTCCCTAATTCTATGATCCAGTTCCTCAAGATCCTTTTCTAGGCTCTTAGAGAAAGTATTGATGCTGTTGTCCATTTCTGTCTGTAAAAAGAGGATTCGGTTTTTGTTTTCCTCCTCCAGATGTTCAAACCTCTTTTTGAATCCTTCTTCCTTTTCGGAAACAATGCCCCTTAAGGCTTCCAGCCGCTGTGAGGTTTCCTCCTCAAGGCGGGTTAGATTTTCCTGGATTTGAGAAAGCATCTGGGAAAACTCTCTTCTGCCATCCTCCTGACCCTTGACCCTTTCCGTATTGAAAAGATCCATTCTAACCTTCATGTCCTGGGAAAACACATCATACTCATGGGTAAATCTTGTTCTGCTTTCCACGAGCTCCCCTTCCAGGGACTCTTTCCAAGATCCGAACTCTGCTTTTGTTTCCTCATAACCCCTGGAGATATCATCCCTGGAGGCGGCGATCTCGTATTCCAGATCCTGAAGCATCTTTCTTAAATCTTTCTCCGTATCCGCCGCCTGATCCCGGATAACGGCTTGGATCTTTCCAAAGATCTCGCCGCTCAGCTCCTGTCCCTCCCGGGCAAGATTTTCCAGGGTTTCCCTGTAATCCTCTTCAAGGCCTTTTACCTCTTCATCAAAACCCTGGAATTTAACCCGGAGTTGCTCCTCCGCCTGTATAAGATCCTGGGCAAGACCCTCCCTCTCTTTGGTGATATCGCTGGATATACCCCTGGCCTGTTCTCTAGCCTGGTGAAGGATCTCCATTACCTCCCTGCCAAACACCTCGGTTACCTTATTCTTCCTATCCTTTAACCCCTCTTCAGTTTCCCGCTGGAGCCGCTCAAAACTCTCCTTAACCTGATCAGTTATCTCATCTCTCTCGCTCTGAAGCTCCCGAACATGCTGGCCAAGCTCACCTACCACACCTTGGGTTTTGGTTAAAAGGTTGGTGATGGAGGATACCTCCTCCTCCGTGTGTTTCTTTACCTGAGCAGTGACGGCCTTTAATTGTTCCTGGTTAAGCTTTGCGAATTCCTGAGTTAAACCCGGAATGTTTCTCTCTATTTGATTTATGGATGCTTGGGTTTCCCTGATTCTCTTACCCACGGTATCTACAAAGACAGATTCCGATTGGATCCTTTTTAGATTCTCCTCCACCCTTCCGGTAAGGGACTGAAGATTGTCCAGAACCTTCTCGTATTCCGTGATCTTTGAATTCAGCTTTTGCATCTCCTCGGAATGGGAGGAGAGACCCTCCACTTCTGAGTTAATCCTCTTCAGAACCTCTCGGGAGGTTTTTTGATTAACATCCAGTTCAATAGCCAGATTCCTTACTTCCTGGGTCTTGTTTTCCACAAAAAGGTCAAGCTGTTCCTTTATTTTATCCGCATACCTTTTTACCTTGTCCAAAGACCGGTTGTTTTTGTCCAATTGCCTGTAGGCAATCAGAACCAGTAAAACTATCCCCAAAGTAAGGAGATTGCCGAGTGAGAATATCATGCGCCTCTCCCAGGTTGGTATAAATTATTCTTTACTGTTTATATCACCTTGTCAATTCTTTTCATAGAAGTAATTTCTCCTCCAGGGCGGAGACATTGGCAGGTAATTCCCGATAATTGGAAAACTGTATATCCGCCTCATAATGAGACCTTGGATGGTTTATTATGAGTGCCGTACTCATCCCCGCAGCCTTTGCACCTACAATATCCTTCGAATAGCTGTTTCCCACATAGAGTATCTCCTCCGGAGGAAATCCCAGGGTTTCTGCCAGGATCAGAAAGGGCTTTTTGTGAGGTTTGAGATACCCGCAGTCTTCCGCAGAAAGGGCACAGGAAAAGAGGGATTCTACTCCGAGAAAGGAGAGTTTATCTCCCACCGGAAAATCAGACAAAACCCCCAGGGGATATCCCCGGTTGGATAGTTCCTCCAGAGTATGCTTGAGACCAGCAAAGGGTTTTATCAGCCGGAAACTACGTTCCCACAGTTTGTAAAAATTCCGATCCAGGATCTCCCCTACCCTATTCTCTTCAGTTTTCAGGTATTGAGATATTATCCTTGTCTGTCTTTTTCGGAAGGGAAGATGGGAGAGATAATCAGGATTTTCCCTTAGGGCTTGCCTGGATCTGCTGAAATAGATAAATAGCCTTGGATTTGTAATAAAGGAGGGGAATCCCGAAAGAATCATCATCCAGTGAGGGTAAAGGGTTCCATCAATATCGAATCCCAGGGCTTTTATAGCCATACTTTTAGCCTTTAGTCTTAATATATAAGGGAGGCACCTTAGTTTGCTTCAATCCTTACTCTTAATAATACTGTTTCCTCCTCGGGATTGGCAACCGGCTCGAACAACCATTTTCTTAAGGAGGCCTCTATGATGGAATCAATGGTGACATTACCACTCCTCTCCGTTACCCGAGCGCTGCTTACAAAACCTGTTTTTGCGATCACAAGAATAGTCACGACCTCCACAAAAGGCCTGCCTTCCAAGGTCACATTTGGTGGTAATTCCGGTTCTGGGCTTCTTAGGATTCTTCTCCGGGCATTAAGGCTCTCCTTTGTCAGGATCTCAAGCCCCCCGGAACTGCTGCCCCGGGTTTGAGTACCGATACTCTCCTGCGGCTTGGCAGCTATCTGGCCAAGAACCCTGTCCAGCTCCGTGGTTGCGCTGTATTGTTCAGGTACCGGCACAGGGGGCGGCGGTGTTTGAACCTGTGGAGCTGGTGGCCGCGCGGTTTGAGGCAGCGTGGTTGAAGTTTGTACAGGCTGGGTCTGTTCCCTCCTTTCGGGACTTGTCTGTTGCTGTGTTGAGGAGGATGCAGCAGGTGCCTCAGGCTTCTGTATCGTAGTTTGTGCCGGGGGGCGTTCTGACTGTTGAGCCCGGGGCTGCTCCGGCGAAGGAACTGGCATTCTCTCCGGAACTGTTACAGCCGGGGGGGCGACAAGTCCCACCGATTCCCTTCCCGAGGAAGTGGGGATCCCTGGCTTAGGAGTGGAGTCGGAGATTATAAAGGACCCCTCTTCCCCGGAGGGTTTCTGGGGAGCAGGTTGATCGGATGCGGTTTTCGGTATATCTGGGGCAGTAACAGGTGCTGTCCCAGGAGGCGTGTCGGGGGCGCTTACCGCT
>ENA-OSEO01002818-OSEO01002818.1-sediment-metagenome-genome-assembly--contig:-NODE-2818-length-22820-cov-3.993580_pt1 | contig 22820 bp, 17 predicted proteins | sample MGYA00237883_ERZ534232 | MGnify/ENA metagenome assembly ERZ534232
CCATGGTTGAACTTAGAAATGAAAAAATAAAAGCCGATCCTTCCCAGGGGTCGCACTTTTTTCAGAATATAACATCACTGGGTATTCCTTACATTACGATTACGGAAGGTTCGGACGATTATGTTAACTGGGAATGGGTGAACGCACAGCCGGCCGTTGAGGAGACGACGTATTTAAGGCATGTTCGTTTGCCCAGGCCGTTTGCCCTTATCATCGACGGGCGAAATTCTCAATGCGTGATCACTTATAACTGATTCGATTTTTAAATAAAACCATTTAATTCAGAGGAGGGTTTGAATGACAAACATTTTGAAGCTCATCAAGGACAGAGATCCGGGCGAAAAAGAATTTCATCAGGCGGTGGAGGAGGTGCTTGAATCGGTTCAGCCGGTGCTGGACCGAAATCCGCAATACCGTCAGGATGCTGTTTTGGAAAGAATTACCGAACCGGATAGAACCATCATCTTCCGGGTTCCCTGGATGGACGATCAGGGACAGGTTCAAGTCAACCGCGGATATCGCATCCAAATGAATAGCGCCATCGGTCCCTATAAAGGCGGGCTGCGGTTTCATCCGTCGGTAAACCTGAGCATCCTGAAATTCCTGGCATTTGAACAGACTTTTAAAAATGCCTTGACGACGCTCTCCATGGGAGGAGGCAAGGGGGGATCGGACTTTGACCCCAAAGGCAAATCCGATTTTGAAGTCATGCGCTTCTGCCAGAGCTTTATGATGGAACTTTTCCGACATATCGGACCCAACACGGACGTGCCCGCCGGCGATATCGGGGTCGGCGCCCGGGAAATCGGTTATCTTTTCGGCATGTACAAGAAATTGTGCAACGAATTTAGCGGCGTATTGACCGGTAAGAGCCTGGGATGGGGCGGCAGCCTCATACGGCCGGAAGCAACCGGATATGGTTGCGTTTACTTTGCCGCTGAGATGCTGGCCACCCGCGATACGGATTTTCGAGGAAAAACCTGCCTGGTATCCGGTTCCGGCAATGTGGCGCAATACACAGTGGAAAAAATCATCGAACTGGGCGGCAAGGTGCTGACCCTATCAGACTCGGCCGGTTATATTTATGATGAGGAGGGAATTGACAGCGCAAAACTCAATTTTGTCATGCGGCTGAAGAATATCCGGCGCGGTCGAATCAAAGAATACATCGAGAAATATTCGGAAGCGGTGTATACCGAAGCCGACACGTCTCTCGATTATAATCCGCTCTGGAGCCACAAGGCCGACTGTGCCTTCCCATGCGCCACCCAGAATGAAATCAACGCCAAAGATGCCGCCAACCTGATGAAAAATAATGCCTCCCTGGTTGCCGAAGGCGCCAATATGCCGTCTACGCCTGAAGCCGTCAATATTTTTTTAGACCATAAAATTCTGTATGCGCCGGGAAAAGCCTCCAATGCCGGCGGCGTTGCGGTATCGGGTCTGGAAATGGCCCAAAACAGCATGCGGTTGAACTGGCCCAGGGAAGAGGTCGACAACCGCTTGAAAATGATTATGAAAAATATTCATCGAACCTGCCTGGATGCCGCGGCCGAATACGACGCACCCGGCAATTATCTGGCCGGCGCCAATATCGCCGGTTTTGTAAAGGTCGTCCATGCCATGCTGGACCAGGGTCTGGTGTAAACGTTAGATACCCCCGGGCCTGACCGGGGGTATCTCTTTCCGACTGTTTTCTTTTCCATGAAATACCTTTTGCAGCTGTTTCCCCTTCTTTATAAAAAATTTGTTGTAACTTGCCTAAATATTGATATTCTGATGCACTCACGCATTGCCGCGACTGGATAGAAGATTCGGCAAAAACCGGATTAAGCGCCGGGCGGTCCTGAGCGGCATCAGTTGTTCAGGGTCAGAGCCGGAACCGATGGCTGCTTTAGGGATTCATTCATCGAAAAAAAAGCAAAGGATTAAAATTGAACAGCGTTGAACAAAACAAACGCTCCACCCTCAGTCGCCGAACCTTCAGCTCTTTGAAAAATCCGGTCTTCCGCCTCTATTTCGGCGCCTTGCTGTGCCACCGTGCATCCATGAACATGCAGATGGTTGCCCGCTCCTTGCTCATCTACCGTCTGACCGGATCGGCGGCTATTCTGGGGGCGGTTTTTATGGCCAACGCACTCCCCCTGCTGCTGCTGTCCCTTTTCGGCGGTGTTATTGCCGACCGGGTGCATAAGAAACATGTCCTGATCATCGGTCAGGCGGGTTCAGCCGCGATTGCCCTGGGCATTGCGCTCTCATTGAGCCTGGGCTACTTAAGCCAGGATCGCTCCGGTTCCTGGTGGATCCTGATGGTTGCTTCTTTGCTCCAGGGCGCCATTATGGGACTGATGGTGCCGTCACGTCAGGCGATTATTCCTGAAATAGTGGATAAGGAACAAATCATGAATGCGGTGGCGCTAAATGCCATGGGAATGAACATATTCCGACTCATAGCGCCGGCGGCGGCGGGGTTCCTCATTGACGCAATCGGCTTTAAAGCCGTTTACTATACAATGGCGGGCATATATCTGCTGGCGGTAGTCTGTATTTTCTACATGCCGCTGACCGGCACCATCCGCATCGGCGGCGGCGGTGCATTTGCAAGTATCAAGGACGGCTTTACGTATGTCTTTCGTGAGACCACCGTTCTATTGATTTTGGTCTTTGTCCTATTTATCGTCCTGCTGTCAAGGCCCTACATTATGATGATGCCGATCTTTGCCGATGACATATTGAAAGTCGGCGCATCGGGGATGGGCGTGTTGCTGAGCGTCTCCGGTGTCGGCGCACTGGTCGGTTCCCTCATCCTTGCCAACCTGTTTAGCAAAAGGCGGGGCCTCCTGCTGCTGGCCAGCGGCTTCATACTGGGACTTTCCCTGCTCTGTTTCTCCTTTTCGAAATCATGGTATCTATCCCTGGGGCTGATTTCCATAGTGGGGGTGGGACATGCCGCCCGCATGACTCTGGGAAATACTCTGCTCATGTACTATACCGAAGACAAGTACCGCGGGCGGGTCATGAGTCTTTATGAAATGGATCATGGACTGACCAGCCTGGGCACTTTCGGCGCCGGTCTTTTGACGGAAGCCATAGGCGTGCAGTGGGCGCTGGGAGGATTTGCGATCCTTCTGGTTTTGCTTTCTGTTTTGGCGCTGGCCTTTGTGCCGCGGGTTCGTAACCTTCAATAAAAAGCTGTTTGAAAAATTTTCATGAAATGGCCGGGATGGTCAGGTCTGCACATATAACACGGACGGGTTTAATTTCAGCTCCGGCCGCAAGTCCCGAACGCGTCCGCCGGCGATGAGTTGGGACAGGGCGCTGTTGGGATCATCCCGGTCGCCGAAGATCATCGCCCGGGTCGGACAGGCCTGTACGCAGGCAGGCGCCTGGCCTGTGACAATCCGGTGAGAACAGAGGGTGCATTTTTCCACCACGCCGTCCCGGTGGGCTTCACAGGCCTCCTTCTCAAGGGAGGCCGGGTCATCCGGGAAGTAGGATTTTTTCCCCTGATTGACCTGAAGAACTTCAAAGGGACAGGCTTCCACGCAGGGATGGGCCTCGTGGCAGAAGCATTTATCGGGTTCGATGTGCACAATCCCGCCTGCGCCCATACGGATGGCTTCCGAAGGGCAGGCCTGGGCGCAGGGCATTTCTCCGCACTGCATGCAAAGAAGGGGGACATAGCGTCTGGACACCTGGGGATACTCACCTTCTTCGTCCTCCTGAATACGAATCCAGGAGACATCCGGACGAGTTGAGTTTTCAGACTTACAAGCGACCACGCATGCATAACAGCCGGTGCAGCGGCTGATGTCTATGATTAATCCGTACCGCGCCATAACCTTACTCCTTTCTGATACGACACGGGTAGCTGCCCATTCCAATGGTGCCGCTCACCGGGTCCCGGAAATAGTCATCTATTAGGTCGTTAACATTGGTCGAGCCATCCAGGCTTCCGCATTCAGTTAAGCCCAGGGCTTCACATCCCTGCCACCATCCATAAGGGATGCCGATGGCCTGGGGGTGCAGCGCCTCGGTAAGGTGAGCCTTAATCCGAATGTAGCCCTGCAGAGTTCCATCCCGCCGGGGAGTCTCGACTACGATGGGATCGCCCTCCTGAATTCCCAGGGGTGCTGCGGTTCTCGGATTGACCCATGCCAGGGGGGCGGGCTGACATTGCCTCAGCCAGGGCACGATCCGGAATTGACCGTGAATCCAGTGCATGGGCCTGGGCGTGAAGCTTAACATGAAAGGAAACTCCCGGAACAGCTCCGGCGTGCTGAATGGACCTGGTTCAGGCTCGCGCCAGTGGGGCAACGGATCGTGTCCCAGGGTCTTGAGGGTTTCGGAGTAGATTTCGATCCTGCCGGTGGGCGTGTCAACCCCTTTGGGTTTGCCGGTCTGTTTGTCCTTCTGTGCATATTTCCGGTATTGCGGTTGCGGCGGGCTGATGTAAACTCCCCTCGGCTGCGCGTCCAGATCGTCCACGCTGACGCCGAAGGGATGCAGCAAATGATTGAAGGCCTTTTGCATGTCTCCGTCCCAGAACATCTCTCCGTATCCCAATCTTCGGGCCAGCTCAAAGATGATCTTAAGGTCCGGCCAGGACTCGTGCCGAGGCGGGACAATGGGACGGCGATGCATGAGATAGGGCGGGTTGTAGTTTACATATTCTGATTCCCAGGGGGTGGCGCAAGGCAGCACGATATCGGCCATGTCCATCGCCGGCGTTTTCCAGAAATCACCCATTGCACAGAAATCGAGGCGCCGGATGGCCTCCGTCATTTTCTTGGAGTTGGGGTTGGATGTTCCCACCCCCGAAGCCAGAGACAGCATCCCCTTGATCGGATAGGGTTTATCTGTCAGGATCGCCTCGGATACAAGGCTCATCGGGCCGACCTGCTGTTTGTTATAGGCGGTGACATTCAGTCCGGTCATCGCAACCAGGCTTTTTTCCACCCAGTCCCGGGGCAGGAAGTGATCGCCTTTGACATCGCCCAATTTAAAACGGTCCCCATACGTCAAACCGCCCGGGACATCCCAGTTCCCGGTTACCACGGGGAGCAGTGCCAACGCCACGGCGGTGTAAAACGTGTTGGAATTTCGCATCAGTCCGTTATACCAATCAACACTGGCGGGCTTAGTGGCGGCGAAAAGATGGGTCACCTCCCGAATGCGATCTTCCGGCACCCAGGTGATTTTTTGGGCCCATCCGGGGGTGCAGGGTTCAACCAGATCACAGAAAAGCTGCCAGGCGGGACGGCAGCCGGTATTATTGACTCGATACGAGCCACGCAGAGCAGGCTTAACCGCTGAAGGGAGCCAGGGGTCGGCTGCAACGGGCGCGCCGGTTTCTTCGTCCCATACCAGATATCCCTTGCCATCTGCTGCGCGCAGAAAAAGACCGTTGTCGTCTCGGACCAGAAAGGGGGCATTGGTCCAGTCCCTTAGAAAATCCGCATCGTACAGCGCCTCCTGGACGATCACCTGATGCATGGCCAGAAAAAGCGCCAGGTCCGTGCCGGGTCTGAGCCCGAGCCAGATGTCGGCTTTAGATGCGGTCGGCGAGAGCAGCGGGTCCACCACGATCAACTTGGCCCCGCGTGCCTTGGCATCCAGAACCTTGCGGGCGACGTTCGGCCTTGTGTGGAGGATGTTAAAGCCGACGATCATAATGCAGTCAGACTTTTCGTAAACAATCACAGGCTGTTTACGCCGGGTTCCAAGGGTCAACGGAAGCCCCGGACAGCTGCGGGTATAACAGCAGATGTGGCCGGTACCGCCAAAATTGGGGCTTCCATAGATGTTCACCAGCCGGTTGAAGAAGGAATACCATTCCGACCCCGAGGAGCCTCCGGTTGAGCCTTTCTGAAAGAAGAAGGCCTCGGGTCCATAGCGCTTCTTGATCGCCTGCATATGGGTTACAATGGTGTCCAGAGCTTCGTCCCAGGTGATGCGCACCCATCCGGGGTCATCATCCCCTTTGGGATTGGTGCGTTTCATCGGGTATTTGAGACGCTCGGGATGGTATATCTCTTGTATGGCCGCCAGTCCTTTTGGACAAAGCGTACCGGCATTGCGCAGGGAGTCCGGATCTCCTTCCACCTTTACGAGGCGGCCGTTGCGCAGGTAAGCGACCACTCCACACAAGGCGGCGCAATGGATGCAGTAGGTGTAGATTTTTTCAAGATCATTTTTTTCAGCCATAACGGATCCTCAGTTCTTTTCTTTTGTTAGATGCCCCAAGAGATTAAAAATGAATTTTCAGTTATCCGTAAATTGCGTTACAGCCAGCTTCAAAACGCTCACCTGGTCCGTCTGGCGTTCCGCCCGCAAAACAAAGTCATATATGTTGCGCTGCAGGCAAAGGATCGGATCGGAAGGCGGGAAATAAGGCTTGTCTCCCCGCAGAAACTTCCGGGTCGTTTCGTGAAAAATAATGTCGCGCAGGGCCTGGTTATGGTCATACTCTCCTTCACCGAGCAGGTGGGCGATATAGCGGGCACAGTACTCATCTTCTAATGCCTTTACCTCCAGGTTCCAGCCCATGGCGACAATGCTGACGCAACCGACTTTTTTCGCCTGGATATACCGAGTGGTTGATTTTGCCAGAGCGTAACTCCCCAGCAGGACTTCATCGGCTGCGTTTAGAGCGGCCAAGGCACCCTGAACCCCCGAAGATGTTCGCTGCACCACCGTGCGCCCATCGAAAAATGAAGGGTCTTGTTTCAGAATCTGAGTGGGTGAATTCCCCAGATCAAAGCCTTCAATGGGAATTCCGCCGACCTCGCCGACCAGAATGAACTCCGGATTTTTTTCTTTTAAGGCGAAACCTTCGGCAGGGGTCGAAACCAGGATAATTTTTCGGGCGCCCAGAGAAAACATCAGCGGTGCGCAGGTAAAGGCCCTGAACACGTCGATAATGACCGCTAACCCGCGAGCTGCCTGGGCCCCCGGTAACAGGCTGTCGCAACTGATCTGCATGGTTTCTCCTTTCCGGTCAATTCAGATGCGACAGTTGCAACTGCGGTTTTTTTTGTTGCAGACGCAAGTGCACCGAAACTAAGGTATGAAATATCACCCCGGCGGAGATCTGTCAATGCCGGCAATGGCAGAGTTCACAGGAAAATGCGTTAATAATATAAGTAATTAATTTGTTTATGTCTTTATTGACACATGACGGGTAAATATATATTAAATACGGATACTCTCCCGAATAGTTGATAATCTGAAGAGAGTTCACAGGGGCAGGGTTCAAGGTTTCGATTGAAACCCTGAACCGCAATAAAGAATCAGGGGAGAAGAACCCAAAAATTAAACTGAAAAAACAATTTAAGGAGTCCGTCCATGTCTGAAAATATTCTCATTATCGGTGCAGTGGCGGTTGGTCCCAAGGCCGGCTGCCGGTTTAAAAGGCTTTGCCAGGATGCAGCTGTCACACTCATCGATCAGGATGACATCATATCCTACGGCGGATGCGGCATTCCGTATTATATTTCCGGAGATGTGAGCGATGAGTCGGAACTTCGGTCGACGAGTTTTCATATGGTCCGAGATGAGGGATTCTTCCGTGATGACAAAGGCGTAACGGTATTGACCGGTACCAAAGCTTTGAAAATAGACCGGAAGAAAAAGAAAGTTCGGGTGCGGGACAGAAACGGCATAGAGAAAGATCTTTCCTATGACAAACTGGTGATCGGCATGGGCACCCGTCCCCGGGAACTCAACATTCCAGGCACAGGGCTAAAAAATGTCTTCCGGGTCGGCAACATGCACGACGCTATTGCAATCAAACAACTGATTACCGCCGGCCGGGTTGAAAAAGCAGTGGTCATCGGCGGCGGGTTTATCGGTCTGGAAATGGCCGAAGCCCTGGCGGATATGTGGCAGATCGAAACTTCCGTGGTGGAATACTGTGAACAGATCATGCCCGGTTTTGTAAGCAAAAGCATGGCCCGTATGGCCCAGAAACGCATGGCGGATGAAGGCGTTGCCTTTTATCTGGGAGAATGCGTTGAGGCCCTGGAAGGGGCCGAGTCCGTGGAAAGAATCCGAACCAACAAACGCACACTTCCTGCAGACCTTGTCATTCTGGCAGTGGGTGTGGTTCCGAATACCGGCCTGGCGGCAGATGCCGGACTTGAAATCGGTTCTGGCGGTTTTATTGTGGTCAATGACCATTTGCAGACATCAGACCCGGATATATATGCCGGCGGCGACTGTGTGCAGATCCAAAATCTGGTAACAGGAAAACCCGGTTTTTTCCCCCTGGGTTCCATGGCCAATCGTCAGGGCCGGGTCATCGGCACGAATCTGGCCGGCGGTGATGCCGTGTTTAAGGGTGGCGTGGGAAGTTTCGTGGTTAAAATATTTGATATGGCATTGGCAGGCGCAGGTTTGTCGGATGAAACGGCCCGCAAATGTGGATTCGACGCCGTCGGGATCCAGGTGGCACAGTTTGACCGGGCCCATTTTTATCCTGAAAAAGAAATTATTTATCTGGAACTCGTGGTGGACCGGAAGACACGCCGGGTTCTGGGCATACAGGGTTTTGGCGGGCAAAGCAGCGGTCTGTTCGCCCGGGTAAATGCAGTGGCCGCCATCCTTCAATACCAGCCCACCGTAGAGGCGGTCAGTAATCTGGAGCTGGCCTATTCGCCGCCCTTTGCTTCGGCCATGGATATCGTTAACGCCCTGGGCAATGCGGCTGAAAACTTTCTGGACGGCCGTTACACACCCATGGATTTTGATGAGTTTGCGGCCTGCTGGCCCCAGCGCGGTAAAAACGATTGCGTTTACCTGGATTGTCGTGCCCCAGCCGACGCCAAAGCATTTGAGGAAAAATATCCGGATATCTGGAAAAGCATTCCCCACAATGAACTGATGCAGCGTCTGAACGAAGTTCCCAAGGATAAAAAACTGATCCTTATTTGCAATACCGGCGTTCGTTCTTATGAAGCCCAGATCAATTTGCGCGCCCGGGGTATTGACAATACGGTCAGCGTCGGTGCCGGCGTGGCTTCACTGAAGCAGGGCGGGATGAGCTTTGAGACCGAGTGAGCCGGAACATTCGTCATCGAAAAGGGTGTCTCAAGGTAGAACAATAATGAGTTAACATTGCATCTATTAACCGCTTTTCAAAGAGCGTTCCGGACAATCGGCAACGCAAACCCTAACCTTGACTTATGCGGCGTGTTTGATTTAAGATAAAACAAGTTGACATATGATCTAAATACAGGGGTTCACTTTATGGGAAAGGGAGGCAAATAAGCATTGAATAATTTTGGGGATTATATAATAAGGGGCGGAGTATGACCTCCAACCCCTTAATTTGTTTGGCACGCCTGAAGGGATTCGAACCCCTGACCTACGGATTAGAAGTCCGTTGCTCTATCCAACTGAGCTACAGGCGCATTATAAATACGGACGTTCTTTAACATATGTCCGCGGGGATGTCCATATTAAACATCCGGTTGCTACCGCAGACATCTTAATATCCGCAGATGAATGCATGAATGCAAAATTAAAAAAAACAAATATAAAAAACAGTAAGTTAAAGAAATCCGATTTTCTTGTTACGGGTAAAGACGGCCGCAAATTCGGCAACCCGCCATCGGATAAGTCACTGGTCAAGTATGACCCCCTTCAGCGGTATCTGTTGGAAATTTCGAGGTATAAACTGCTTACCCGTGAAGAGGAAACCGAACTTGCCACACGGGTTCGTGAGGAGGGCGACCTGGATGCGGCCTATATTCTGGTAACTTCAAACTTGAGGCTGGTTGTTAAAATCGCGCTGGAATTTCAGCGGGTTTGGATGCAGAATCTTTTGGATTTGATCCAGGAGGGGAATATCGGTCTGATGCAGGCGGTTAAGAAATTTGATCCCTATAAGAATGTAAAATTTTCCTACTATGCGTCTTTCTGGATTAAAGCCTATATCCTGAAATTTATCATGGATAACTGGCGACTGGTCAAAATTGGAACGACCCAGGGCCAGCGGAAGTTGTTTTTCAAACTGAAAAAGGAAAAACAGAGTTTAATTGACCAGGGGTTCGATCCGAAGCCGAAGCTTCTTTCCCAGCGACTGGGTGTTTCGGAACGGGAGATTGTGGATATGGACCAGCGTCTGGATGGCTGGGATGTATCCTTGGACGCACCCTTAAAAGAAGATTCGGATACTGAAAGAATCGAATTTTTAAGTACGGAAAGTGATTCTGCTGAGGATAAGGTTGCCAGGAAGGAAATGCAGGTGCTGCTGCATAATAAGATCGATGAATTTAAGAAAAATTTATCGAAAAGAGAGCTTGAGATATTTAATCTGCGAATTTTTTCAGATAATCCGGTAACCCTGCAGGATATTGGAGACCGCTACGGCATATCCAGAGAGCGGGTCCGCCAGGTTGAAAAGAGCGTGATCAAGAAAATGAGAGAGTTTTTTAAGGAAGGGTTGCCGGATTTTTATTCATATACGGAAGATGGTGAAAGTGAAAACGGTTTTTAGAACATCGGCCCTTGTTGGAATGGTCATTTGCTTTATATCTGGATGTGCTTTGATTAGAGCGCCGCAGCTCTCAGAAAAGGCTCAGCCGGTCGATATATACCAATCCGACGGTCGTTACTATTATTATATTGAATCGCAGATACAACAGAAAAGGGGCAACCTCGATCAGGCGATTGACTTTTTGGAAAAAGCCATTCGGATCGATCCCGGGTCGAATTTTCTGAAAAAAGAACTGGTTGTGCTGTATCTTCAGAAGAAAGACCCCCAGAAAGCCCTGGAAATTATCGAAGGCGTCCTCCATGCCGATCCGAACAACGTGGATGCCCTTGTCATATACGGCCGGATACAGCAGACCGTCAAACAGACGGATGCCGCTAAGGCGACATACCGGAAGATACTTGACCTCAATCCCAAGATGCAGAACATATATTTATTTCTTGGCGGCATTTACATGGATGAAAACAATTTGCCCGGCGCCCGTGAGATTTATCAGCAATTGCTTGAACATTACCCCGATTCTTATGTCGGACATTTTTTTCTGGGGCAAATTCTTGCACGCCAGGGAGACTCCGGAACGGCCGAAAAGGAATTCCAAAAAACATTGGAATTAAGACCCGACCTTGAGGGGCCGAAATTCGAACTGATCGATCTGTATAAAACAACCGGCAAAACCGGGGATATCATCCAGCTTTACTCTGATATTCTGCAGCAAAATCCCGAACAGGTTCGGGCGTCGATGGAACTGGGGTATTTTTTCCATCAAATCGGAAATATTGAAGAAGCGGATGTGCTTTTCAGAAACCTTGGAATCCGCAGCCACACGGAGCCGGAAGTTGTCAGAACCTTTGCACAACTCTACCTGGATTCAAAAAAATATGATGCGGCCATTGTCGTTATCAAGGGATTGCTGAAAGGATCTGAGAACAGTTCGGACCTTCAATATGCTGCAGGCGTGGCCTTTGATGGAAAAGAAGATAAAGAAACCGCGCTCAAACACTTTTTGCGGGTAAAACCGGATTCGCGTTTCTATCAGAATGCTGTGGTTCAGATATCTTCTCTTTATCAGGATATGAAAAAAAATGATGAAGGGATCCGTTTCTTAAAAGAACTTATAAACAAATACCCGGATAATCCGGACTTTTGGATGTATCTGGGTTCATTTTATGAAGAGGTTGAAAATTTTGCCGAAGCCGAAAAGGCGCTTCTGCAAGCGCTGGAGATAGACCCCAAGAGTTCTAAAATTTATTTTCGCCTGGGTGTTGTCTATGACAAATGGAACCGTAAAGACGCTTGCATCGATGCGATGAAAAAATCTATCGGGCTGGACCCCCGGAATGCAAATAGCCTGAATTATCTCGGTTATACCTATGCAGACCTGGGCCAAAATCTGGATGAAGCCGAGAAGCTCATTAAAGAGGCCTTGAAATACAAACCCGACGACGGCTATATCACGGACAGCCTGGGCTGGGTTTATTATAAAAAAGGGATGATTCAAGAAGCGCTGCAGTATCTTGAAAAGGCGGTAAGCCTGGTGCCGGATGACCCCATTATACTGGAGCATTTGGGTGATGCCTATTTGAAAGCGAATCAAAAAGACAAAGCGTTGGAATATTATCAGCGTTCGCTGCTGCATAGAACAAAAGATAAGGCTGAAATTGAAAAAAAGATCCAGCAATTGACCGGTAAGGGGTCGTAAATCAGATGAAAGCCATTGTGCGGGCAGCGATGTTGCTGGCGGCCTTATTTTTAACAGCCTGTGCGGGGATTATTCAAAAGCCGGCTGACGAAAAAATATCCACCGAACTGACGCAGGCCCGGGAACTGGTTGCCGCACTTGGCGCAAGAAACCACAACCTTTCCACCTTCAAAGGGACCGGACGGTTTAAAATATGGCAGAAAGGGCGCGTCCTTTCCACCCGGGCCGCATGGGTGGGGTCCTATCCGGACAAGCTTCGAGTCGCTGTGATGAATCCGGCCGGCCAGCCGATGGCGAGTCTTTCCACCGACGGGCAGCATCTTTACATGGTTTCCCACACCGAAGGTAAATTTTATAAAAAATCGTCCACCAACCCAACCTTACAGCGACTTCTTTCGATTCCGATTTCAGCCCGTGATATTATTTCCATTCTAACGGTCCGCCTGCCCATGCGGGAGTACGATACGGCCGAATTAACAGCCGATGAATCCGAGGAAAGATATATGCTGACCCTGGCGCGAAAATGGCAGGGGGTTACTGAGAAAATTTATATAGATACGGATAAGCGGACCGTTTTACAGGTTGAAATATTCGATGCTTTGGACATATTGTCATACCGGACGGTTTTTCAAGGCAAACTACCTGTCGATGAGTTTGAATTGCCGGCAAGGATTATGATTTCCGACACGCAGGGAAATCGTTTTGAGCTGGATATCGATACATATCGGACCGATGTTTCGCCGGCGCCGTCGATATTTGTGTTAAACCCGCCCTGAGCCGAAAAAAATGGATTTTTGTTTTGCAGCCGACAAGACGCTGGGAAAGCTTGCCAAATGGTTGCGCATTCTTGGATTTGACACATTATATGGACCGGATTTGCCGGCAGGTTGTTTAGGCGGTTTAGAACCGGAGCGTATACTTTTGACGCGCCGGTCATTTCGCCGCCGGAGCCCGACCGGTCCTTCCTGTGTGGTGATTCGATCGGACCAATACGGGGAGCAACTCGTTGAAGTGGTCCAGGCCGTCGGCGTTCGGGCTGATTCCATCCGGCCGTTTTCCAGATGCATTCGCTGCAATTCGCCGATAATACCGATCGGTAAGGCAAACCTGAAGGGGAAGATTCCGGATTATATCTGGGAAACCCATGATGCGTTTCGAACCTGCCCGGGGTGTCAACGGATATACTGGGCAGGGAGTCATGTCGAGCGCTGCACGGAAAGGATCAGACACCTGTTCAACACATAAATACTGAAGGTATCTCATCCATCCCGGATGAAAGCCTGGCAAACGAAGTTTATGAGCAACAAACAAAAAGTGATCGCTCTTGAAAATCGTCTCATGGGGTGCCAAAATGTGCTAACATTGGGAGTACGACCCAATTTTTCGGATTACACACCGGAAGAAGCGGCCCTGATACGCGGCGCCGCCAAAATTTATTATCCGACGACTTTTTATGCCGATCTGTTCAATTCCGCCGGTAAAGCAACGTTTCCCAGCTATCACACATACAAATGTGTCCAGGACAAAATTAAACAAACTGCTCTTTTTGAATTGATGCAAATTTCGCATCCCAAGACACGGGTGTTTTATGGCAGCAATCAGAAAACAAAGATCCTGGATTATTTTAATTTTCCCTTTATCGCTAAAATTGCACGGGGCTCGGCGATGGGAAGGGGGGTCTTTCTGATTCAAAATGAAAAAGAGCTGCTAACCTACAATCGGACAACATCTATCGCCTATATACAGGAATATCTTCCCTCCGATAGAGATATCCGGATCGTCGTCATCGGGGATCGGGTTGTCCATAGCTACTGGCGCATTGCCAGTCCCGGCGATTTCCGGAGCAATGTGGCTGCCGGCGCAACCATCAGCTTGGAGAGAGTTCCATCTGAGGCTGTTGACCTTGCACTCATTTGTGCCAGAATGTGCGGCTGGGATGATGTGGGGATCGATATCTGTTGTTTTAACGGCCGCTATTATGTTCTGGAAGCCAATATGAAGTATGGTAAGGAGGGGTTTCGAAAAGCGGGAATCGATTATATCAAACTGATGGCGGAAATGATTGAAAATGGAGAAATTTAACGATGGATATCGATCTTGAAAAAATTCATGAAAGCTTGAATCAGCGGGAAGTCCGGATGTTGTCCCCGTATGCGGCATACAGCTCTCAGGCGGTCCGGCGCCGGCCGGAAGAACGCCTGGAAAGTGGATATCGACAGGCATTTTCAGTGGATGCAGATCGGATTCTGCATTCCCGGGCCTATACCCGTTATATTGACAAGACCCAGGTTTTTTATTTGATTCAGAATGACCACATCACCCATCGGGTGCTTCATGTTCAACTGGTATCAAAGATTGCCAGAACAATCGGCCGGTTTTTAGGTTTAAACGAGGACCTGATCGAGGCTATCGCCCTTGCTCACGATATCGGTCATACGCCCTTTGGGCATGATGGAGAGCGGATCTTAGCGGAATTATGCCACCGGCACGGCATCGGATATTTTCATCATAATCTCCAGAGCGTTCAATTTCTGGATAAGGTTGAGCGAAAGGGAAGGGGGTGGAATTTATGCCTTCAGACCCTCGACGGGATCATGGGTCATGATGGCGAAATACATGATCAAAAGCTTGAACCAATAAGAAACAAGACGTTCGAATTATTAGAAATAGAAATTTTAAACAAAAAAGAAAACCCGGATGCCAAACTGTTTCCCATGACGTTGGAAGGGTGCGTGGTCCGCATGGCGGATACGATCAGTTATATCGGTCGTGATCTGGAAGATGCCATTCGGCTGGGGATGATTCAACGCTCCGATATTCCCGCGGATTGTGCCGAGCGCCTGGGAAATACGAATGGGACCATCGTTTACAATCTGGTGACGGATGTCATCACAAACAGTTTTGAAAAAAGCTATACGGCCTTCAGTCATGATGCATCGATGGCCTTGAAGACGTTAAAGGCGTTTAATTTAGAGCACATCTATCTTAATCCCAAAATAAAAAATCATTTGGATATTATCCGGCAATTGTTTGAAATGCTTTTTGAGCGATATCTGAACGACTTGAAAAACGAAAATCTTTCGTCGGTTATTTTTACTCAATTTCTTGAAGATATATCTGAATCATATCTGAAAAATCAGAATCATGCTGAAATTGTAAGGGATTTCATAGCCGGTATGACCGATCACTATTTTCTGCGACTATGCCCGGAAGATATGCGGCCGGCCTATCGGAATTTGTAATTTTTCGACTCATGACGGTTTGGATTAGATTATTCCCGGATGTTCGCTTTGTTGGAATTTCATTCGCTTATACAAATTTCAAATTATAAATATAAAGCTGAAAAACCGGTTTTGTAAATATGAATCAGAACCGCACCTACCGCACCCTGATCAGTCGAAGAGGTCTGGCTCCCTTTCGGGTGGTCGTAAAGGAAACCGATCTTTTGGTTCGGGCCGAAACCGGACTTGAAAAACCGGCAACCGAACTGGTTCTGCGGCATCGCGGTTTGATTGAATCCTATATCCAAATATATCCGGAGTTTACAGAAGCATTGACTCCCTGGCGAATCCGCGGACCGGCCCCTCTCATCATCAGGGATATGGTTGACGCCGGGGAAGCGGCCGGTGTGGGGCCGATGGCGGCGGTTGCCGGCGCTATTGCCGCCCATGTCGGCGCGGACCTTTTATCCTATTCAAAGGAAGTGATTGTTGAAAACGGGGGGGATGTTTTTTTAAAGATCACAGGCCCGGGGACCATTGCCATTTATGCGGGACAGTCGCCTTTGAGCTTAAAGATCGGCATCAAAGTCCGCCCCAACGACAAACCCCTGGGGGTGTGTACCTCTTCCGGAACAGTAGGGCACTCCCTGAGTTTCGGCAAAGCGGATGCGGTGTGCGTGACATCTTCCGACTGCGCTTTGGCGGATGCAGCCGCCACAGCGGTATGCAATCAGGTGAGGTCCGGAAAAGACATTCAAAAAGCCATTGATTTCGGAAAACGCATACGCGGCGTCAGTGGACTGGTCGTCATCATCGATAGCCGGATCGGTATGTGGGGTGATATGGAGATCGTGCCGCTGGGTTAAAAAAAGGTTGAGTTTTGCAGGTGAAAAGATTAATATATTTACTTATAATTTATCAGAAAAGGTGAACCTTTATGAAAACCATGTGGGCTCCCTGGCGGATGGAATATATCCAAGGCCGCAGGGACGAAGGTTGCATATTTTGCAACGCCATCTCCGAACAGGACGAACTGACCCTTTATAAGGGGTCCACCACCCTGGTGGTTATGAATAAATATCCATATATCAACGGACATTTGCTGGTGGCCCCAAACCGGCATCTTTCCAGCCTTGAACAACTGAGCAGAGCTGAAAAGGGTGAACTTCTCCAAACCGTGGATCAATCCATTGTTATTTTAAAAGCAGTCATGCATCCGGATGGATTCAATGTGGGGCTGAATCTGGGAAAGGTGGCCGGGGCCGGTGTGGAAGATCATCTGCATTTCCATATAGTCCCCCGGTGGTTCGGAGATACCAATGCGTTTACCGTTTTTGCAGATGTTCGCGTCATTCCGGAACATCTGAAATCCACCTGCAACAATTTAAAGCCGTACTTTGAAAAAATTAATCTAAACATTTGAAAACATGGAGAAATAAAATGAATAAAATTAAAGCGTTTTTTTGGATTGTTCTCATCGGCCTCCTTCTGATTGTATTCTTTTCGAATCTGGAATTCTTTTTAGAGCCCCAGCCGATCAACTTGAACTTTATCATAACAAATTATCCGTTGCCTGCATTGCCCAACGCCGTTATTTCCCTTCTCTTTTTCGCGGCCGGGCTCCTAATCGCCTATTTTTCCAATCTGCCGGAACGATACCGTCTCCGCAAAACCATTAAAAACATGAAGGCCACCATCGATTCCCAGGATAAAGAAATCGAAAGAATAAGAACAAGCTTGAAACCCGCTGCAGACAATCCTGCACCCGAAAATTCTTGATTCCGTGAAAGCCTTCGACAGGTTATTCGTCCGATATTTCATTTTTTCTTCATACCGCCGGCTTTTATCAATCCGAAAACCGGCGAAAGGTTATGAATTTGTCGCTTCCTTTAAACAAAGCCATCCGTTGTCGGTATGTCTAGCTTTCCATGAATCCATCTAAAATAACCCCCATGCTTCAACAATACCTGTCCATCAAGGAGGCATACGCTGATACGCTTCTTTTTTACCGGATGGGTGATTTTTATGAGATGTTTTTCGAAGACGCGCAAGTCGCCTCCAAGGTGCTTGAAATCGCACTGACATCGCGGAATAAGAAAGACACGGAAGCGATACCCATGTGTGGTGTTCCGGTACGGTCTGTTCAAGGATATATTGCCCGATTACTGGAAAATGGCTTCAAGGTTGCCATCTGTGATCAGGTGGAAGATCCGGCGGTTTCCAAGGGACTGGTCAAACGTGAAGTCGTCAGGGTCGTTACGCCGGGGATGATCGTTGAAAATGAGTTATTAGATGAAAAAACAAATAATTATGTTCTATCAATCGCCCTGGAAAATCAAACAGTCGGCATTTCATACATTGATATTTCGACCGGCACATTCAAGGTGACGGAATCGAGCGATGCGTCCGCCATGATGGATGAGACCCTGCGGATATCCCCGCGGGAGGTATTGCTGCCGGAGTCATCGCAAACCGATCCCTTTTTCGGAAGTTTACTGAAGGCATTATCGGAGAAATCCATAACCTTTTTAAATGACAGCATCTTTGAATACGGCCGGAGTCGACGGCGGCTATTGGATCAATTCAAAACCATATCGCTGGAAGGATTCGGATGTGAGTCCCTGAACGTCGGCATTCGAGCAGCCGGTGCGATTGTTTATTATATCGGAGATACCCAGAAAAAACAGATTGAACATATTTCCAGAATTGAAACCTATTTATTACACAACTATCTGTTTGTGGATGAATTAAGCTGTCAAAACCTGGAACTGATTCAGAATATCCGGTACGGAACCCGAAAGGGAACGCTGATTGCTGAAATCGATCGGACACTGACGGCCATGGGCGGACGCCTGCTGAAAAACTGGGTGCGATACCCTCTGATGGACCTGGACGAGATTCAGAGAAGGCTTGATGCTGTTCAGGAGGTCAAAGAAAATGTGGGGGTGCGCCGCTCTCTGCGGGAACACCTCAAATCGGTTTATGATCTGGAACGTCTTTCAAGTAAGATTACACTGGGGCATTGCAACGCACGGGACCTGCTGGCGCTGCAACGTTCGCTTCACCTGCTTCCTCAGTTGAAGCGGGACTTAGCGGAATTACCTTCCGGACTGTTTCAGCTGGGTGTTCAGACGGATGTCCTTTATGGCCTGGCCGATCTGATTGAAAAGGCCATCCTGGAAGATGCACCGCCAGCTACTAATGAGGGCGGCATCATCAAAAAGGGGTTTAACAGCGAACTGGACGAATTGATGGACATCAGTCGAGATGGAAAAAGCTTTCTGGCCAAACTTGAAGCTAAAGAAAAGCAGTCGACCGCTATCAATTCCTTAAAAGTAAGATATAACAAGGTGTTCGGTTATTATATCGAAGTGCCTAAAACTCAGGCCAAATTTGTCCCCCTCCATTATGTTCGCAAGCAAACGCTTGTTAATGCGGAACGATACATTACCGACGAATTGAAAACATTCGAATCTAAGGTATTGGGCGCTGAAGAGCGCAGGGCGTCCCTGGAATATGAAATCTTCAATCAAATCAGGGCGCAAGTTGTCAAAAACAATAAAGAAATACAAATAGTTGCGCAATTTTTAGCCCGTGCTGATTGTTTAATAAGTTTAGCGGAAGTGGCGGATCTGAATAATTATTCTCGTCCTCAATTTAACTGCGACGGCGCTATTTTTATCGAAGAAGGGCGTCATCCGGTAGTGGAAAAAATGATCAGCGCCGAGAGATTTGTACCCAATTCGATCCAACTGGATAACACTGAAAATCAGATATTAATCATTACCGGACCCAATATGGCCGGAAAATCCACAGTGCTCCGACAGGTCGCATTACTGGTCATTATGTCCCAGATGGGGTCCTTCGTCCCGGCCAAGAACGCCTCGATGAATATGGTGGACAGAATTTTTACGCGGGTCGGCGCTCTGGATAATCTTTCCCAGGGACAGAGCACTTTTATGGTTGAAATGCAGGAAACCGCCAACATCCTGAACAACGCGTCGGGCCGGAGCCTTATCATTATGGATGAAATCGGGCGTGGCACCAGCACGTTCGATGGCTTAAGCATTGCCTGGGCGGTTGCCGAACACCTACATGATCTGCGCGGCGTCGGGGTCAAAACTTTGTTTGCAACCCACTACCATGAATTGACGGATCTGGCGCTGGTTAAACCAAGGGTCAAAAACTTTAACATTGCCGTAAAGGAATGGAACGACGAGATTATTTTCCTGCGAAAGCTGGTGGAAGGAGGAACCAATCGCAGTTACGGCATCCAGGTGGCAAGACTTGCGGGGATACCGGCACCTGTCATTGCCCGCGCCAAAAAAATTCTTGCAAACATTGAAAAAGGCGAACACAATTTAAACGGATCTCCCATTTTTGTCGGCGGCGAAACATCGGCAGACAAAAAAACGAGCCGGCAGCTCGATTTGTTTCGCAAACCGGAACATGTTATTGTAGATAAACTTCAAAAATTGGATCTGTCGAAAATGACACCGCTGGAGGCCATGAATACCCTGAACGAACTTCAAGAAAAAGCCAAGACGGTTGACTAAACCGGACGCTTTGTGGTTGAATTATTCTGATAATGTTAAGTAGAAAACCTGTCATCATCCTATATTTTCTCATCTGCCTGTTTTTTCTTCTAAAACACGCCGCCGCCGCTTCGCTGACAGCCCGGGAGCAGTTTTTCAAAGCGGAAACCTGCTATAAAAACCTTCGACACAACTCGGTTAAGATGAAATACCGGGAGAACTGGTTGCGATGTATTGAGGCGTTTGAATCGGCTTACCGGGAGGATCCCGACGGTCCCTGGGCGGCCGCCGCGCTGTATAAAACCGGATATCTTTACCAGGAGCTGTATCGGTATTCATACAAACCTTCTGATATCAAAGAAGCCTTGGATATCTTTGAGCGGATTGGCAGGCGTTTTCCCACCAGCAGTTACCATCCGAAGGCCGAGGCAAAGATACGGGAAATCGTTCAGGCGCAATCAAAGCGGATTCCCTTGCAGGCAAAAACTGAAACCGTAAAACTCTACGGCAAAGCCGAAGCCTGTTATGAAAACCTGCATCGCAACCCGGCCAAGATGAAATACCGGGAGAACTGGCTGCGTTGCATCGATGCGTTTGAGGACGCCTACAAGAAAGATCCGAGCGGTTCCCAGGCGGCGGCCGGGCTTTTCAAAATCGGTCAACTGTATCAAGAACTTTATAAACGTTCCTTTCGATCTTCGGACCAGACAGCCGCTTTTGATATTTTTGATCGTGTTATCAAGGAGTTTCCCGACAGTGAATACAAAATCCTGGCCGAGCGGAGTCTTGCCGGGGTCCCTGCCATGGCAGAGACATCGGTTCTTTCGAAAGGAGTGGAGGTGGAATCGATTCGACCGGCCGCGCCGGATGATGATATCGCTTCAGTCATTGAGAAATCGATACCCGCTGCAAATGCCGGTGCAGACTCCGTTGCCTCTTCCGTCGACGGCAAAGCCACGGTTACGGGCTTGCGCTTCTGGTCCAATCCCAATTATACCCGAATCGTCATCGATGCCGACAACGAAACATCTTATACCCATCGACTTCTCAACGAAGATCCCAGTATTCAGAAGCCGCAGCGGTTGTATGTCGATCTGGACAACACCGAACTGGGCAAAGATACTTCCAAGGTCGTTCCCATCAACGATAACCTTTTGAGCGATACCCGCGCCGGGCAATATACCTTGGACACGGTCCGGGTTGTTGTGGATATTAAGTCGTTTAAAACCTACAAGATATTTTCTCTTAAAAACCCTTTCAGAATTGTTATCGATATATGGGGGGAAGGCAAACCTGCCGCCGCTCCGGAAAGGCTGCCGCATCAGACCGTCGGAAAAGACCGAAAGATTCCCGCCGGCGCCCTGGCAAAGCAACTGGCGCTGGGCGTTCGACGAATCGTCATTGATCCGGGACACGGCGGAAGGGATTACGGCGCACCCGGGTATCTGCGAGGGGTTCATGAAAAGCATGTTGTGCTGAGTATTGCTAAAAAACTGGCAGAAAAAGTCAGACAGGAGTTGGGGTGCGAAGTGGTGATGACCCGTGACGGGGATCAATATCTGACACTTGAAGAACGCACCGCCATTGCCAATACCGAAAATGCGGATCTGTTTATCTCTATTCATACCAATTCCGCCAGAGATCGAAGGGCGTATGGTATCGAGACGTATTTTTTAAACCTGGCAACAGACGATGAGTCCATTCGCGTCGCGGCAACGGAAAACGCCACTTCAACCAAAAACATCAGCGATCTTCAGACCATACTCAATGATCTGATGCAAAATGCCAAGATAAATGAGTCCAGCCGGCTGGCCGCTTATATCCAGGGGGCACTTTATGGTTATCTGAAAACAAAGTACAGCAGCATTAAAAACAAAGGTGTAAAACAGGCGCCGTTTTATGTATTGCTGGGCGCCCAGATGCCCTCCATACTGATCGAAACCTCGTTTATCAGCCATTCCCAGGAGTGCAAGCGTCTGATCGATCCGAAATATCAGGACCATTTGACCGAAGCCATTGTGAAGGGAATCCGCAACTACATCAAGGAAACGAACCCCACCGCGTTGGGCGACCCTTTATCCCTCCGTAATTCCAAGGGGTGATCCTGGCCGATGCCGCAGTAGAAGGATGATTCAGGGAAACTCAAATTCCGGGCCGCCTATTCGACCCTGTTTTGCACTCATTACCGGCGTGATTGCGGTTTCAACCGGCGCGATATTTGCGCGTTTGGCAGAGGCGCCGGCCCTTGTGATCGCCGCCTATAGGGTCGGACTGGCGGCCATCATCCTGGCGCCCGTGGCCTTTTGGAAAGTCAGACGGGAGATCCGTCATCTCTCCGGAAATGACATCATCCTGTCTGTCGTCTCCGGGGTTTTTCTGGCACTTCATTTTGCATCATGGATTTCATCCCTTGAGCATACATCGGTGGCCAACAGTGTCGTTCTGGTGAATACCAATCCCATCTGGGTCGCTTTACTGACACCCGTGGTGACCGGGGAACGGATGAATCGGGCGTCATTTTTCAGCATCGTTATCAGCGTGGTGGGGGTTGGCATTATGGGTGCCGGTGATGTTGCCGCCGGGACAGCCGCCCTGTGGGGAGACTTTCTGGCGCTCATCGGCAGTATCTGGGCTGCGATATATTTATTGCTGGGAAGAAGACTCCGCCGGAAGCTGTCCTTGCTGGCTTATACTTTTGTCTGTTACAGCAGCGCCGCCGTCATTCTGTGGCTCGTTGTCCTGCTGCTGCAGTTGCCGGTCAGCGGATTCAGTACGTCGACCTGGGCGGCCATTGGGGCGATGGCGCGTTTCACCCAGCTGGTGGGTCACACCAGTTATAACTGGGCGCTGAAATGGGTCAGCTCCGG
>ENA-OSEO01002819-OSEO01002819.1-sediment-metagenome-genome-assembly--contig:-NODE-2819-length-22814-cov-16.446761_pt1 | contig 22814 bp, 27 predicted proteins | sample MGYA00237883_ERZ534232 | MGnify/ENA metagenome assembly ERZ534232
AAAAAATGTATTCAGTCCGGGCTTTTTTATGGCACTGCTGGTGCAATAGAAAAGATTCTCGATGAAATAGAAAAAGTAACCGGTTTGAAGCTGAAAGTCGTTGTTACAGGTGGATATGGAGAGATAATTCATAGTTTTCTTAACAGAAACCACGCTCTCAGACCTCATCTTACCCTTGAAGGCTTAAAAATTCTATATCTTAAGAATACGCATGCATGAACTGAGAAAAGATATTCTGCTCGGCAGATGGGTTGCTGTCCTGTCTGAATCTCTGGCACCTTCTGAATATGCTCTGTCTCGGAATGCTGAACGGGACGATAAAGACTGTATTTTATGCCCCGGTCGAGAAGCCGAGACCCCAGGTGAGATTATGTCTATCAGGACCCCCGGTACGAGTCCCAATACGCCTGGATGGTGGGTAAAGGCAATTCCGAGTCTTGATCCTGTTTTTCAAACACAGGGAGATCTCGGGAGAAAAGGTCTCGGCATCTATGACAAGATGAACAGTGTTGGGGCAAATGAGATACTTATTGAATCTCCCGAACATACGAAAAAGCCTGAAGATATTGGTCCTGAGCATATGGCAAAAGTCATTGCATTATATAAAAATCGCCTTATTGACCTTCAACAGGATTCAAGGGTAAGATATATCTTGATATATAAAAATTCCGGGAAGGATGCCGGTGAGATATTTTCTCATCCGACATCATTTCTCATAGCAACACCTGTAATTCCCAAAAAAGTCAAAGATGAGTTGGACAGTGCAAAACAGTATTATAGTTATAAAGAGAGATGTATCTTTTGTGATATTATTAGGGAGGAACTGAGGCTCGGCAGCAGAATAATACTTGAGACAAAGCATTTTGTAGCATTCTGTCCTTATGCCGCTAAGTTCCCATTTGAATCATGGATAATTCCTAAAAAACATGACTGTGCTTTCCACGAAATAGAATCTGAGGAGATTGAAGACATGGGATTTATACTCACATCACTATTGAAAAAATTAAGGACAATATTTCATGAACCACCGTTCAATTATTTTATCCATACAGCGCCGAATATGATACCGAGAAGAGATCACTGGCATACGCTCGGTGAAGATTTTCACTGGCATCTTGAGATCATTCCCCGTCTCAGAAGGATCAGTGGTTTTGAATGGGGTTCAGGGTTTTATATACTACAGACATCGCCAGAAAATGCAGCGAAATATCTAAGGGAGGTTAGCAATGGAAATTAAGAGTATTCTTTTTCCGACAGATTTTTCAGAGGGGTCTTCTTTTGCCCTTGAGTACGCAGTTGATTTGGCTAAACGTTACGGAGCAAAACTGTATCTCCTGAATGTCATCTACGACGTGGTAAAGGGAGCAGGGTGGTATGTACCTCATACATCCATGGATGAACTGTACAAGGATATTGAAAAGGGTGCAAAGAAAGAGCTGGAGAGGTTTGGCAATGAAGAATTGCGGGGGTTTAAACAATTAGAGCGCGCGACTGTTAAAGGTGTCCCTCACGATGAGATAATAAAATTTGTTGAAAAGAACAAGATAGACCTTATCGTCATGGGATCTCATGGCAAAAAAGGTATGGACAGGATATTATTCGGAAGCACCGCGGCAAATGTCGTCCGATTTGCTCCATGCCCGGTGCTTACTGTGAGGATTCCGAAACATCAGATATAGAGGCCGTATGATATGCGTGTGTATCTTTCTGAGAATGCTTTCCTTGCTCTTCTTCTGAGTTCCGCGGAGGTGTACAAGAAAGAATGCCTTGGCTTTCTTCTCGGATACAGGCTTGAAGACCGCTATATAATAGAGCACGCATTCACCGTTCAGACAGCAAACAGAAAACATAAAGGAGTTATTTACGAAAATAAGAATCACAAAAAGATAGAGCCCATACTCTCCCAGTTTAACAAATTGCAGAAAATAGGCGATTTTCACTCCCATACACAGTTTGGTACGACAAAGGGCCTCCCGATACCGAGTTCAGAAGACATTAAAGGGATGGTTCAAGACAACATATATCTCATAGTTGCGATTAACAACAATGAAAAAACAATGTCGTGGAATGAAAATAGAGACGGCACAATCTCAGGTTCAGTAAGCGATTTCTTTTTCAAGATATCTGCACATTTTCTCAACGGCTCTACCGCTGTAAAGCGAGCGAGAATACACTGTCCGTTCCCCCCAGGTTTTTGAACTGAACAGATAAACTATCGATGTGGGGGATACGGAAAAGGGGTGAATACTCGTGTCTTTGAAAACTGTTTTATCTCTTCCTCTAACATCTCAGGGGATTTTATTTTTTTCCTCCATCAGTAGATGGACTTAAGAGTGTCCGTTCTTGTTGTTGGTGGTGGTCCTGCAGGTGCAACTGCGGCAAGGGTTCTTGCAAGAAATAGTATAAGTGTAATCCTCCTTGAACGGAACCTTTCCTTTATGAAACCATGTGGCGGCGGTTTTCCTACCAGTGCTTTTGAGGAATTTCATATTCCCAGGACAATAGTAAAAAAAGAGGTCGATCACATTAAGCTCATTTCACCACTGGGTAAAGAGATTCATATTGGGTTGAAGGGTGGGAAAATTGCAATTGTAACACGAGGAGAATTTGATACGGCCCTGCGTCATTTAGCACAAGAAAAAGGGGCACAGGTGCTGGAAGGTACATGTATTCAGATAATCAATGACAAATCATACAGAACTGAGGTGCTTGTCGGAAAGGATAAAGCCCATATAGTTTCAGAGTATATCATCGCTGCTGACGGAGTAAATTCCCGGGTGAAGTCCGTTCTCGGTATAAAACCATGCCGTGCTGTTTTTACTGTTTCTGAGCGAATAAACAAATCGCTGACTGCATGCTGTGAATTCTGGTTTGGTTCACAGCATGCACCTGGTTTTTATTCATGGGTCTTTCCCGCAGCATGTGGATCATCATGTGGCACAGGGACACTTGAACGTGGTAACACGAACATGCTCTTAGAACGGTTTAAGAAAAGAAGAAACATAATACAGGAGGGACAGAGGCAAGCATATAGAATACCTTTATGGACAGGTGACATATACAACATGGGGAGGATTTTGTTTGCAGGGGATTCAGGAGGCCAGGTATTGCCCTTTACATTTGAAGGCATATATTACGCTATGAAGGCAGGAGAGTTGGCAGCACAGGCTATAATAGAGAATAAGGCAGAACAATACAAACGTATGTGGGAGGACCGATTTCAGAAGAGATTCATGATGATGGACAGGCTCAGGAACTTCTTTTTTAAAGATGATGCTTCTGCCGAAAAAATGGTGGCTCTACATGGAAGACAGGACATTCAGGAGGCATCGATGAGGCTCTGGCTCCAGAAAAACAGCAACGGCCTCGGTCTTAAAGAATATATCAAAATTTTCGGGAAATTCTTGCGTTGAGTCTCAGAAGATTCTTCATCTATTCATTCACTGTACACGTGTTCGTCATGATTATCATCATCGCCTACAAGCCTGTTTTACCTATCAAAGAGCCTGGCGGCGTTTTCATAACAAGACTTATTGCTCCAGATGATTTTCCAATTCACCGAACTCCCCCTCCCGCTCTGCCGCAAAGAAGTACACCCCTTGTCCAGAGCATTCCGAGCGTGCCCACACCAAAACCCGAGGATAGCACTGACGTGTTACAAGAGGAAAGCATGAATGAGGAATCTGTCGCTCCATCAAGTCTTCCTTCAACCCCCCCAGCCCCTCCAGCCCCTGCTCCCTCTTCACCGAGCCAAAGAAGCAGAAGTACTATGGATGATGAAACCATCATACAGAAACCAGCAAAGCCACAATACCTTCCGAGAGAAAAACTTTTTGACCGAAACGTTATTGGTGACCTTGCAAAAAGAGAGAGTGAAAGGGAAGCGAGTGAAAGAGAAAAAATGCGGGCAAAGGGAAGGTCACTCACTTTTGACACAAAAGATTACAAATTTCTTCTCTATAATCAGAGGTTAAAGGAGCGAATCGAACGTATCTGGATTTATCCACGTGAAGCAGCAGCACAGGGTATCCATGGCGATCTTGTCATACGATTCACTATTAAGAAAAATGGCACCTTGGGAGCTGTCGAACTCCTCAGGACATCAGGTCATCAAAATCTCGACGATGCTGCTATGAAGGCTCTGAGAAACGGTGAGCCATATTGGCCGTTGCCAGATGAATGGGGAATGGATACCTATTCTATAGTAGGACATTTTGTGTATACTATATATGGCTATTTCGTGAGGTAAATTTTAAGACTATTCTGAAAATTCAGTACTTAATAACGCTTACGAGAGCATCATGAAACAGAGACTCTATCTAAAAGTTGGGGATACGGTAACACATACCCGTTATACTTCATGGGGTGAAGGAGAAGTCGTTGAAGAGAAACATTCAACCCTTCCTGGTGGAATATGCCTGGTGAGGATACAATTCGAGGATGGCCAGGATAGAACATTTATAAACGACCTTGATAATAAATGTTGTTGTTATTATACAGGCTTAAGATTGGTATATTTTTAAGCATTAGTTTATGTATTTACCGTAACACTCCATTTTAAAATAATTTTCTTGACAAACCAATCCTTCTGTGCTTTAATTTTTCAATGGTACCTTATATAGTATTGAATTGGAGGTCGAATCCATCCACCCCGCCTGTTGAAGAAGGCCCTTACAGTCTTTTTTACATGCAGGCATTCTTGAAAAAAATTGACGTTCCCCATGAAGAAATATACCTTTCAGACAATATTCTCCTAACCCTTTCAAACTTCCTTGAGGCAAAAGACCTTGATACAAAAGAGCATTCAATAAGAGTAAGTAATTTATCCGGGGATTTTGTATCGTACCTTGGTTTTTCTCAAAGAGACTCAGAAGATATGAGAAAGGCCGGTATACTTCATGACATTGGCAAAATATTCCTGAGCACGTCATTGCTTCTCAAGCCTGACGTTCTCACAGACGAAGAAATAGAGGCGGTCAAAAAGCATACGGTCCTGGGGGAAGAAATTTGCAGGCCTTTCGTTACATTGAGAAGCATACTGCCGGCGATAAGGAATCACCATGAACGTTGGGACGGTAAGGGGTTTCCTGATGGTCTCGCCGGAGAGGATATTCCCGTCATTGCAAGGACTCTGGCGATAGTTGATTCTTTTGATGCCATGGTGTCTGAACGCAGTTATAATGGATGTAAATCCGCACAGGGTGCGCTTGAAACCATGAAATCAGAACAATACAAAGGCCAATGGGATCCTGAACTAATTGGCTATTTCCTCGAAATGATGAGCTTCATGGAAGGCAGGATACGGAACTCGGATGGTTAAGCTGGCAATTGCAGGAGGAAACATAGGGGGTAGTGCACTTATTTCTCTGCTCAGGGGAGATCCTAACATAGAACTCGTTGGTATCTATGAAAAGAAAAAGGATTCTCCTGGAGTTACGCTCGCAAAAAGATGGAGCATCCCTGTCTTTTCTGATATAACCTCGCTTGTGTCAGCTCATCCGGAAATGATCATTAATGTAACCGGTGATGCTGATTTGAGCAATGAGTTCCGGTCAGCTTCAGAAAACAGGATAGAGGTTATTGAAGGAGCCGGGGCACGGCTTTTTTGGGATGTTATCGAGAAACAAAAAAAAGCAAGAATAGAGGCCTTTAAGATGATAGAACACCAGAAAACAATTTTTAATGTTATATCTAAAATCGGCCTCTCCGGAACTGTAGAAGATTTCATGAGACAGTTGCTTGAAAAGGCTCTTATAATAACAAATACTCCGGCAGGCAGTATTTATGTTTTGGAGCATGGAAAATTGAGACAGATTGTATCAAAGGGCCTCAGCAAGATTGTCTTCGAGAAGCAGTTTCATGACATTATGCCACACGGACTAATCCAGGAAATCATATCGACAAAAGAGGTCATTTCAATCAATGATACGTTGAAAACAGACTATACTATAAACAATCCTATAATAACGCATGAAAATATCCGGGCTTTTTTAGCAAGCCCGATCATTATAAAAGATTCAGTGTTGGGGATCCTATATGTAGCAGACTTCAAACCAAGAAAATTCACTGATGTTCATAAGGCTTCCTTAGTCCTGCTCGCTGGCTTCATAGGTGTTTCTCTGGACAGATTTGCACTGGCGAGAAATGTAGAGAAATTAAATCTTAAGATCAAAACGCTCCTCGAGTCCTCGGTTCTATCGTAGATCTTAAAGAAAAAACCCCCAACAACCGTGCCGCCGATAAATGCATTGTTGGTTAACCTAAATCATATATGTGCCTGACAAGTATTGTATTTTTCGGGTTAAGGAAAATCTTATCTTCAGTCTGGTAAGATCTGGGGGAGTGCTTTATTATAAAATAAGCACTATAATTTAATTCGAGTACAATGAGACAGAAAGGCATCCGTCATAGTGGATATTTGTATGATACGTTTGAAAGCCCCCCTGGTATGTTGTATCTCATATTTACCGGTGAAATCCTCAAGGGTGTCTCCTTCAAAAAACCGCATGGGCCGGTTCGGAAAGGGAAGGCACCTTTATGGATAAAAAAGGAACTGAAGGAATATTTTGAAAAAGGTATAGATAAATTTTCACAGAAAATCGGGTTTCCTAAAGGCACTGAATTCGAAAGGAAGGTCTGGGTGGCACTGAAAGAAATACCCTATGGCGAAACAAGAACATATAAATGGCTTGCTGAAAAGATCGGCAATCCACATGCCACAAGGGCAGTCGGACAGGCGCTCAGCAGGAACCCCCTCCCTATCATACTTCCATGTCACAGGGTTATCGAATCTGATGGCTCAATAGGTGGCTATTCATCGGGTATTGATATAAAAAGAAGGCTTCTCGATATCGAATATTATATAAATTTATCAAAAAATAGGTAAAATTAAAAAAGAATTTGCATAATCTATCAATTCTGGTAATATAATTTCTATGGAAAAGCAGGTCGGAAGCGTAACACATTTTTATAAGAAAATCGGGGTGGCAATTGTTGAACTGTCAGATTCCCTGCTCGTTGGCGATACGATACACATCAGCGGACACACGACAGACGTGACGCAGAAAGTCGACTCCATGCAGATGGAACATCAGAATATTGAAAAAGCAGAAAAAGGTCAGGAAATCGGTTTAAAAGTAAACGATGAAGTGAGGGTAAAAGATCTCGTCTTCAAGGTAACTGACTAAGTCTTCCTTCCACACGATCGATTGGTTTTGAAAACATTCTCTCGAAAATGAGAGAAAAAGAAGGATGATGCGCCATGGATGAATTTGTTGTCTTCATAACAGCTTCAGGTGAAGATGAGGCAGCAAAAATTGCACGGGAACTTGTAACAGCCAAACTCGCAGGTTGTGTCAACATTATTAAAAACATTCGCTCTATCTACCGTTGGGAAGAAAAGGTGGAAGACGAGCCGGAAGTTCTCATGATTGCTAAGACGCGCAAAGCGCTTTTTAAAGAACTCATGAAAAAAGTGAAGGAACTCCACTCCTACACAGTCCCCGAAATAATTGCACTCCCGATTGTTGAAGGGTCAGAAGACTATTTGAAGTGGCTACAGGATGTAACCGGCTGAACCACGCAACTTACGGATCCAGCGACAAATAGCGTAAACCCTGTTATACCTGTCATTGGAGGTCGATCCGACCGCGGAAATCTTCTCAAATACAACCTCGTAGCCGTAGGCTTCAGCCTGCGCCAGTGTTTGAATTTTACCTTGCGTTTCCCTGATGTATGCTTATAAAATTAATCCTCAGAATTACATAATTTCTTAAAGGGGCTTTTTATGAAAACTTGGACACACCCGGGCGGTAAATTAAGGGAGCTTGGTGCCGCGTCTTTATCTGATGCTGAGTTATTATCCATTCTTACTAGTGTCCGGTTAAGAAATGAATAGATTCAACTGGTTTTGGTTTTGTATCATATTTGATCGTTCTTCTATAGTCTGAAGTGCTTGTTGTAAAGGCATTTTCTCGAAAAGGGTGATAGAAAGAATTTGTAACAACGTATAAAGAGACGTATCGAGGTTGAGCTTTTTCTTGATGATGGCGATGAGCACATACATAGAAACAGCGATCCAGATTTGGGTTTTTACGGCATTTTCCGATATGCCGTAAAACCGCTTGATACGAAGATGTTGTTTGATCCATTTGAAGAACAGCTCGATCTGCCAACGACTCTTGTAGAGAGAAGATATGGTGAGCGCTGGTAATGCCATGTTGTTTGTGAGAAAGATCAGAGTCTTTCCACGCTCGGTATCTTTGAAGCGGATACGAAGTAAATGTTCGGGGTAATGGCAATGACTGTAATAACCGTTCAACATAATGCGCTGGTCGCAGATAATGCCGGAGGATCGGTTGACTGGCGCCGAATAGACACGCCTTGCATTGAGATTCGACTTGGTACGGGTTACAAAGAAACTTCCGACTCGATGCAATGCATAGAGTCGGGAGAAGTCCACGTATGCTCGATCCATGATATAGAATGCGCCCGGTTCTGGAATAAAGAGATCGAGAATATTGACATCGTGCCATTTGCCATCTGTGATATGGATAAAGCTGGGGATGGCACCTCTGAGATCCAGCAGCGCATGAACTTTGACGGCTGCTTTTGTGGTACGGAACAGTGCCCACGGGAATATCGAAAGACAAAGATCGATTGTTGTAGAGTCCAGAGCGTAAACGGTATTGGAAAGGTCGAATCCGAAGTCCTCGCCCGCATAGAGCTTCCTTGCTTGTGCGATCAATCTCTGTGCGAATTCGGCGTAGATGCTCCAGTCGCGGGATTCGTTGGCATCGGCCAGAGTCGAACGAGAAATCGCTTTGCTGATGCCCATATGATAAAGTTTCGATGCTTGAGCCGACAGGCATGCTTCGATGTCGCGCAGGCTTTCCCGATAGGTCAACTGGGCGAACGCCATAATACGAAACTGATCTGTACAGGGGAAAGTACGAATACGATAGTCGCCTCCGTATCGAGCTACGATTCGATGAAATGTGCTCCATGGGAGAAAATCCATGATCTGTGCAAATAGGGTCTTGCCTGTATACATCGGCACCTCCGGAATTTATAATTCCGAAAGGATTACTTATTCGCCGATCTGCAATCAAGTCGACACCACCCAAAATATCTTGAAATCCTTTATCATTCATATAGTTAAAAGTATGCATTCGGTCTTTAACCGGACACTACTGAAAGAAGTATATAAAACTTTGCCAAGAGATAGCTGTATTGCAAGCATCGAAGAAACAGTATAGCTTGTAAACAAAATAATCAATAGAGCACAAGAGTTGCAGATAATTGTTACAGCTCGTATTAAAAGGAAAGAGGCATGATACCAGAAATTAAAGACATTCTAAAAAAAATCGACTCGATCAAATTCGACCTTGACGGTTACCGTCCTTTTTCAGACCATGTTGCAAAACAACTGAAAGACTATTACCGCATAGGGCTGACGTACACTTCAAATGCAATCGAGGGCAATACGCTAACAGAGTCGGAGACAAAGGTAATTATCGAAGATGGCATAACAATAGGCGGAAAATCCCTGAGAGAACATTATGAGGCAATAGGACACGCAAAGGCTTATGACTATATTTACACCCTGATGAGCAGACCTATATCAGAGGAAGATATTTTGTTTCTCCATAGGCTTTTTTTTCAGCAGATAGATTTTGATAATGCAGGCAGATACAGACAGAAAAATGTCATCATCACAGGAACCGATTATCTGCCTCCTGATCATCAGAAAGTTCCTGAACTGATGAAAAACTATATTGCGAACTTAAATACGAATGTTGAAGATAAACACATTCTTAAACAGGCAAGCGACCTGCACGCTGAATTTGAGTTAATCCATCCTTTTAGTGACGGCAATGGAAGGATCGGAAGACTTTTGCTAAGTATTCTGACTATGAAAGACGGCTACTGTCCTGTGATTATTCCTCCAATAAGACGGGCTGAATATATAACTGCCATGCAGAAATCAAATAAGGGAGATTTGAACGCCCTGAGGGCTTTTGTTGTGAGCGTTATATATGAAGAGATGAAATCATTGAAGAGACTCGTTGGGAACCTTGTCAGATGAACTTTCATAATGACCACATCTCCTCTATCACCAGCCAGAAAATACCGAGAAAAATTTTACAAAAACTGCAGGGGGAATTGTTCTCATAAGCCATAAGAATGGATACTCTAACCCATTGAAAAATAAATATCTTCACAAAATTTCCCAAATATGCTATTTATAATAAGCATAATTGGGAAAAGTGAAAAGTATCATTGCAATACAAATAGAGTTATTAATTCCCGTTCTTTTTGATTAAACCAAGATCAAGATATGGACAAGAAAGACATTTTGAGGATGGCCAATGATCCACGATTTATTCCCGGGATATATAATTACTGCGACCGGTGGTGTGAGCGCTGTACCTTTACATCTCGCTGCTTAACCTATGCTATGGAAAAAGAAGAAACAGAAGGAATGGAACAGCTTGATTTAAATAATAAGGCATTCTGGGACAGGGGGCAGTCAATTTTTCAGCACACAATAGAAATGTTAAATGAAATGGCAACAGAAAGAGGAATTGATCTGAATTCTTTAGATACAGAATCTGCATCTGCTGAGTTTTCTATCCGGAAAGATGAACTAAGAAATCATGAAATCTCGCTATATGCTCGTCAATATTCTAAAATTGTGGATAATTGGTTTGAGTTAGAACATCCGTTGTTTGAACAGAAAGAGGATGAATTACATACCATGCTGCGACTTGATATCCGGTGCGACAGATCATGTGCTGAGTCAGCTGAAATTAGTGATTCGGTGGAAGTTATTCGATGGTATCAGCACTTAATATATGTAAAACTCATGAGAGCCCTTTCGAATGAGGAATCGATTAATTTTCAGGAAGAAGATAATACGTATCAAAGTGACTCTGACGGTTCTGCATTGGTTGCACTGATTGCAATAGACCGCTCTATTGGTGCATGGGGACAGCTTCAGGAACATTTTCCGGATAGGACAAATAACATTCTTGACATTCTACTGCATCTTGATAAACTTCGGCGAAGGATTGAACAAGTATTTCCCGATGCAAGAAATTTCAAAAGACCTGGATTCGAGGATTCGAACTAATAATCTTATGGTCTATTAATTCCTGAAATAACAACCTCCAAAAGAAGAACCATAATTTGAGAAAAGAGTAAATTAGAAAGCATGATGACTTCAGAATCTTTCCCCTGGCCCAGGAATATAAGCGAAGCAAAGGCTGTTCAGGATGATTTAAAAAGTAAGGTAAAAATCTCTCCCCTGAAAAGAGCTCCAAAATTTATTGCCGGTGTCGATGCCGCCTTTCTCCGTGATAAGGTTATCGGTGTTGCCTGTCTTTATGGATATCCTGAGATTACTCTATTGGAGGATACATGTGCAGTGACAGACATGACCTTTCCTTACATCCCTGGGTTTTTATCATTCAGGGAAGGTCCAGCAATTATTGAAGCTTTGCACATGCTGAAGATAAAACCCCATGTCATTCTTTTTGATGGTCAGGGGATTGCACATCCTAAAAGAATGGGTATTGCTTCACACATCGGGGTAATTCTTAATATCCCGACAATTGGATGTGCTAAATCAAGGCTTGTAGGAGAATATAAAGAACCCGGGACGAGTAAAGGAAAAATATCGTCTCTGAAGTATCAGGGTAAAATTGTCGGTGCTGTTGTGAGGACGAAAGATGACATCAGACCTCTCTTTGTTTCACCTGGACACCTGATTGATTTAAAATCCTCTATTGAGATTGTGCTCGGTTGTACTACTAAGTATAGAATTTCTGAACTATTGCGGAGAGCTGATTTTTTGTCAAAAAAAATAAAGAGAGCATTGCAAACAGTTAAACATTAGAGAGAACTGTCTTCAAGCGCCTTGAGTGAGACAAACCTTAATCGTGATACAAGTTGCATCCTGTTGAATATGATGCCTTATACAATGTTATCATTCCCGCCTGTCGGGAATCCTTCTTCATAGACGCTGGGATCAGAGAAAAGGAAAGATTCCGAACCCTCCAGAAGGACGGCGGGCAGGCAAGTCGGAATGGCAAAAAAGGGATGGGAACATAGGCTTTAACACGAAAATAAACAAAACGTTTTACAACTCTAATTTAACACGTGAGATGAAAGGCGGCAATAACTCTTTTAGCGGACTGAAGCTTGTTGAAAATTTCAACGGCCTTTGCTGTCAAAGCTACATGAACCTCAATGCCTTGTGATTCGAGGTGTGACAGCGTTTCCTTTGGAACCTTCATCAATCCGGAAGAACCCGTCCCTATCAGCAATACTTCGGGCTTTTTCTTGAGAACATCTGCAAGGTCGACTATATTAAGACTATGACCTTCCTTTCTCCACCATGAAGCATCAACCCGCTCAGGGTATATAATAACGTCAGAAGTATATGTTCTGCCGTCAATTGTTATGCTTCCGAATGAGTAACGCTCAATCTTCATTTCACTTCTTTCCCTGAGCTGTGCTATATTGTAGCATATGGGAGTGTATAGGGTTCTGGTGTCTCTCCTGGACTTCAAATCCAGTGTTGCCTGTCACAAACGGGCAGGGTGGGTTCGATTCCCACACACTCCCGCCAAACTCTCCTTTAGAATCAATATGCTTTCATAATAATACCCCAAATATCCGTGTTTCCAGACTGTCTCCAGAGTTAATAAGACAGCTTTGAGAAAAGCTACCTTGATGTCATTCCCGCTTGTCGGGAATCTTTCTGAAAAACAAGAAGGATTTCGGACAAGCCGAAATGACAGAGAATAATAAGAACATTACCTTACGACTATCTTAATAAGATTGATCAAGTCCTCATTTTATTGACTGTTTTTTGTTATGGGAATAAAATGTTAAACGGTTAAAAATATGGCACAAAAGCCTGAAGATAAGGCCCGTGAAGACATTGACAGAATGCTTGAAAAGGCAGGATGGGATGTCCAGGATATTGGTCTTGCCGATATTTATTCCTGCCAGGGGGTTGTAATCAGGAATTTCCCGTTAAAGCCCGGAGGGAAGATTTTGAATATACTCCATTTAAAGAAAAAGGCGGAATCGGCAAAGCCTATCAGCTTTTTGGCGAAGGTCTTTGGCCTCTGCTGGATGATTGAATGAGGTACTGGCGGCATAAGTGAGATTGTGCTTGATTGAAATAATCCTCATTGATATAATTTAAGTATCAATTTTAGTACTGAAAGGAGTATCAATATGAATACAATTCCAGCTCAGGAAATAAAAAGAAGAGGAATCTCTGTCGTAGATGAAATCCTTAAAGATGGGGCTGTCTATGTGATTAAGAACAACCAGCCTCAGTATGTAGTTCTGTCCGAGGATCGGTATCAGGAATTATTGGCGGCGGAGAATGAGGCATATATGACCAGAGTGCGTGCCTCGTTGGAGGACGTCAAGGCAGGCCGTGTTTCAAAGTTCAAGAACGCACAGGAGTTGCTCAAGGCTATTGAACGGGAAGATGAGTAGTGTATACCATTATTACTCCAAAACAGTTCCTCCGTCAGGCACACAAGTTTTTTAAAAAACATCCTAACCTAAAATCCCGTTTTATCAATATTGTTGACGATCTCAGTCGTGATCCCTTCCAGCCTCATCTTGAACTGCATCCGTTAGGCGGTAAGCTGAAAGGATGCCATGCAGTAAGTCTGACCGGCAGCTATCGAATTACATTAACACTCATGATTACTAATAAAGAAATTATCCTGCTCGATATCGGCAGTCATGATGAAGTATACAAAAGAGGGTAGTATTCTGAAGTAAAAGGGGATATTAATGGTTGAGAAAAAAGTAATCTTGCAATACGAAAAAAGAAATTAAAAACATGGGGGTCACTCCTTAAAAGCCTTGATAAGTTTTCTGGTAATTTTATGAATGAAAGAATACAGCCCAAAGAGCAAATAAGAAATACAACTATGGATATGCAGAAGAAGAAACCATGAGCTTATAAAAAGAAAGGATTTGCCGGAAGGATGGCAGATTGTGTCTCTCACAAATATTGCAGAAATGAACCTCCCCACCGCAGAGACGGCGGGGTATTGAAAATTTAACAAACAAGTTTTCAAAGATTAATAGTCTCAGCCGGCTCGCCTTGTCATCTTTTCCTGCATCACCCTCTCATGCAGCCAGACCTTTATTAAGGCGCCTCTGTCAACCCCAATTTTCTGACGTATCTCATCGAGCTCATTCACAAGTGACTCGGCTACGTCGATCGTCAGCCGGACTTTCTTCCCGTGCCGTATTATTTTTGCCTTCTCCATGTCGATTAAATCATGAACATCTTCGCCCGCATCAAAACGCTGGTCAAACTCTCTTGTGCTCTTAGCCAATCCTTTCTTTTTCATATAACGTGACCTCCTTCTCCCTCGCCCGCCTCACGGAAATGAGCCTGATAGTGGACTTGCCCCGAATAGTATACACAGCAGTCCAAAGCTTTCCATGGAGATGAGCGATCAGGATTCTTCTCTCTTCAACAGGGTGCGGTGCATCAATCTCGATCCTGTTCTCGTCAAGCCAGAGTGTTTTCGCAGTTTTGAAATCAATTCCGTGCTTGCCCCTGTTTGAAATGTCTTTTCGAGCATCCCACTCGAACTTCATACTATATTATACAGAATATAATGAAAATCTGTATATATTAATGAGGCAGAGGGATTCAAACATTCTTTCTGCAAATATTCATGGCAAGCGTTTACGGGACGTTGATGAATAAGTTGACTTAGAATATGGCAAGCGTTTACGGGACGTTGATGAATAAGTTGACTTAAGAAAGTACCGGATGATATAGAATAGGCAAGAATAAAACAAAGGAGCATAGCGATGCCGAGACAGGCAAGACTTGACTATCCCGGAACCCTTCACTCCACGGGAAAGTACTTGACCATCTACCCTGAACGCGATATGGCGGTACGTGTTGCACAAAGCCTCATGCACACGAATATTATTGATCAGTTGACTCTTTCTGCGGAATACAGTATTGTCGAGATCGCAGTTCCAGCTCAACTGATCGGGAAAAGCCTTATGGAGGCCCAACTCAGAACGCAATACGGAGTCAATCTGATTGCCATAAAGAAACGAGTCACTGAAAAGGGTGTTCAAAAAGAAATTTGGAATGTCAGTCCTGACCCTAATAAGCCCATGGAAGAAGGAGATATTCTTGTGCTGATAGGATTAAATGAAAACCTTGAAAAATTGGGAGTTCGATAAAATAATGTCGAGAACACAAACGTAGTGTTTTCAGGAAAGATATCTGATCACCACCTGAACCGAAAGTTGACTTTGCCGGAAAACCGGAGGTTGAGGTAACAGCTTCCAACCTCCGGTTTTCTGAATTTAATAGTTTGCAGAGGAGGCGGATGCAGTTTATTCCGGAGCGGATGAGCCGCTGCTCTCTTTTGTCAAGATTCCGTCCTTAACCGAGACCTGGTCACCAACCTTAAGGTCCAGTAGTGCAGCTGAATTTTTTACTTCAACTGTTTTCTCATTTCCCATACTATCCAGAATGGTCACTTTACTATCTCCCATCTTGGAAACAGATCCCTTTATCTCTTTTCCCATCCCTGCTGAAAGGCATGTGCTTGCGAGACTCAGGGTAAACGCAACAACCATCAGTAGTATAAGTACCTTCTTGGTCATCATTTCACCTCCCTTCCTGGTTGATTTGAATATCTGTGTTTCCCCTTCTTTAATTGGATGCTGCCCTGGTGGTCAGGCAACAGCTTATAGTGGAGAAATTACAGGATTAAACTTCAGCAAATGACATGCCAGACGGAGTTATATTTACTAACTATCTGATATTTAAAGAAGAATATTAGTTATTGTTTTTTAGGGGGCTGTTTTAAAGTTGTCTTTTTGTATGGATTATCATACATGCAGATTTTCAGGAAATTTAGAAATACGAGGTTGAATAAAAAAATTTTGGCGATAAATCAGAAGCTTGTAATCAAGATGCTCATGTATAGAATTTCATACACCGGATCTGATAATAATCTTAATTTTTCCAAAACTCAATCACTCGCACCTCCACCCAGCACCTTGTAGAGCGTCACCATATTCATAAGACGCGAAAGGCGAACGGAGATTAGACCCTGCTGTGCACTGTACTGCGATCGCTGTGCGTCCAGAACGCTCAGGTAGCTGTCAATCCCGCTTTTGTATCGCAAATCTGAGAGGCGATAGCTCTCGGCAGTGGCTTCCACAAGTGACTGTTGTGCCATCATTTGATCCCCCAGGGTTCCACGCTGGGCCAGGGCATCGGCAACCTCCCTGAAGGCCACCTGGACCGCCTTCTCATATTGGGTCAATACGATTTCCCTGTCCACTTTACTCGCATCCAGGGCAGACCAGGTGCGAGGGTCGAAAACCGGCATAAGTATCTGTGGTACGAAACTCCATTTACCCGAGCCGGAGTCGAACAAGCCGGACAGCTCGCTACTCGCAGTTCCAATGGTGCCGGTAAGAGAAATACGGGGGAATAATGCAGCACGTGCCGCACCGATATTGGCGTTGGCAGCCTTGAGCTGGTTCTCGGCCTGAATGATGTCGGGCCGGCGTTGCAGAACATCTGAGGGCAATCCGGGGGAAATATCCTTAAGCAGCGTAACCATATTCAGCTCTGCTGGCAGAAGCTCGACCGGCACCGTTGAACCGACCAGCAGCATAAGTGCGTTCTCATCTACGGCCACTATGCTGGTGTATCGGGCCACATCCACCCGTGCCGCATCCACGCGGGTTTGCGCCTGACGGAGATCAAGCTCGGACAAGACCCCGACTTCATAGCGACGCTGTATCAGCTTGTAGGTTGCTTCTTGCGCTCTCAGGGTCTCCTGAGCCAGCTTCAATAACTCGCGGTCAGCGGCCAGTGTCAGATAGGTATTTGCAACCTCCGCTACCAGGCTGATCTGTGCGCTGCGACGGGCCTGTTCAGTGGCTAAATATTCCTGAAGAGCCGCATCTTTCAGACTGCGAATCCGGCCGAAGAAGTCAATCTCCCATGAGCTGATACCGAGACTGACATCATATCGTTCAATTGTCAACGGTTCCGGGAAGCCCATAACATTGGCGGGAATCCGTTGTTTGCTTCCGCTGGCTTCAGCATCGACCACCGGCAAAAGCTCAGCTCGTTTAATGCCGTATAATGCGCGGGCCATTTCAACATTCAAGGCGGCAAGCCGCAGATCCCTGTTGTTGTTCAAGGCCATCTCAATAATTTGTTGCAACTTTGTGTCGGTAAAAAAGTCATGCCACCTAAGTTCAGGTGCTGCCGGAGCGCCGGACACACCTTCGGTTGCATTATATGCCTCACCTCCCGGCCATGCATCAGGGACGGGCGCTTCAGGCCTCTTGTATTCAGGGGCCAGCGTGCATCCTCCAAGTACCATGACAAATCCAATAATTACAAAAAGAAGTTTTTTATTCATTAATCAATCATCTCCTGATGGATTTATCTCAGTGCCCTCGCTCGCTTCACGCTTCCTCTGTTTGCCGAAGGTCTTTTCTATCATCACATAGAAGAGCGGTGCAAATATGGTCACCAGGAAGGTCGAGGTCACAACGCCGCCCACTACCGCGGTTCCGATGGCCTTTTGCGCGCCTGCGCCAGCGCCGCTTGCAAACGCCAGCGGCAGGACACCGAATCCGAAAGCAAGCGAGGTCATAACGATCGGACGTAACCTCAGCTTTGCTCCTTCCAGAGTTGCCTCGATCAGGCTCATTCCCTTTTCAACCCGGGCCTTGGCAAACTGGACTATCAGGATGGCGTTTTTGGTCGTCAATCCGAGGGTGGCCAACAATCCTATCTGGAAATAGACATCGTTGGGCAATCCGCGCAGTGACGAGGCGATGACACCGCCTATCGCCCCAAGGGGGAGAGCAAGCAGGATTGAAATCGGGATGGGCCAGCTCTCATAGAGTGCAGCCAGACACAGAAAGATCACCAGGATCGAAAAAGCATAGAGAGGGGCTGTCTGGGTACGGGCCTGGCGCTCCTGATAGGAAAGGCCGGTCCAGTCAAAACCGACTCCCTGCGGCAGTTTCCTTACAAAACCTTCCATGGACTGCATTGCCTCTCCGGAACTTCTTCCCGGAGCGGCTTCGCCCTGGATGTTCATGGACGGAAATCCATTGAACCGCTCCAGTTTAGGAGAACCCATGGTCCAGTGTCCTGATGCAAAGGAGGAAAATGGAACCATCTTTCCCGCGTTATTGCGTACGTAGAGTTTTTCCAGGTCCCCGGGCAGCATGCGGTAAGGGGCATCCGCCTGGGCATAGACCCGTTTCACCCGGCCGCCCTGGATGAAATCGTTAACATAGGCACTGCCGAATGCAGCCGAGATCGTATGATGTATTGATGTGATGGGGATTCCCAACGCTCCGGCCTTATCCCAATCCACATCAATCCGGTATTCCGGAACGTCTTCCAGACCGTTGGGCCGGACATTTGTCATTACAGGATCCTGTGCAGCCATCCCGAGGAGCTGGTTGCGTGATGCCATAAGCTCTGCATGGCCCAGACCGCCACGGTCAAGCAACTGGAAATCAAACCCCTTTGCCATGCCGAGTTCAACAACAGCAGGCGGTGGAAAGGCAAATACCATGGCTTCGCGTATTCTGGAAAACTCTCCCATAGCTCTTCCGGCCAAGGCACCCACTTTAAGGTCCGGCCGGTCCCTGAGTTCCCAGTCCCTGAGCTTGACGAATGCCATTCCTGCATTCTGCCCCCGGCCTGAGAAGTTTGTTCCGGAAATTGCCATACAGGATTCAACAGCGTCTTTTTCATGCTCAAGAAAATAGTCTTTGACCCCTTCCATGACCTTCTTGGTCTGCTCCAGTGTAGAGTTTCCAGGAAGAAGGGCCTGCACCAGCAGGATTCCCTGGTCTTCATCAGGGAGATAGGCAGTGGGCATCCGCTGAAACAGGAAACCCATCCCCGCGACGATCAGAAGAAAAATTACTATATAACGGATTTTTTTGGAAAGGGAATGGCCAACAAGCTGCATATATTTGTCCCTGGCCCGAAAAAATAATCGGTCAAACCACCGGAAGAAAGGCCGCAGGAACTTTATCCCAACCTCCGATGCTGCATGTCCCTTTGCCACCGGCTTGAGTAATGATGCGCATAACACCGGCGTAAGTATCAGGGCAACTACCACAGAAAGGAGCATGGCTGCAATGATGGTCACCGAGAACTGGCGGTAGATTACTCCTGTTGACCCTGCAAAAAACGCCATCGGTCCGAAGACCGCTGAGAGAACCAGGCCGATTCCGATCAGGGCACTGGTTATCTGGTCCATGGACTTGCGTGTGGCCTCCCTGGGGGAAAGTCCTTCCTCTCTCATTATTCTCTCCACGTTCTCCACAACGACGATGGCGTCGTCTACCAGCAGGCCGATGGCCAGCACCATGGCAAACATGGTCAGCATGTTTATAGAGAAACCGAAAATCCCCAGCACCGCAAAAGTTCCCAGGATCACCACCGGCACCGCAATAGTCGGGATCAGAGTGGCACGCATGCTTCCCAGAAACAGAAACATCACTAAAAAAACCAGCAGTATCGCTTCGAAAAGGGTCTTTACCACTTCATTTATGGCTACCCTGACAAAGGGAGTAGTATCGTAGGGATAAATGACCTTCATACCGGCAGGGAAGTAATGGCTCATCTCTTCCATCTTGGCCCTTATGGCATTTGCCGTATCCAGGGCATTGGCACCGGCAGCCTGACGGATGGCAAGCCCTGAGGCTGGTTTGCCATTGAAATAGGCTTCAACATCATAGGATTCTGTCCCGATTTCAGTCCGTCCCACATCCCTGACCCGCACGATGGAGCCATCAGGGTTGGTGCGGACGGGAATCGCTGCAAATTCATCGGGCGTCTTGAGCAGGCTCTGGACAATAATGCTGGCATTCAGGCGCTGGCCTGCAACAGCCGGAACTCCACCGAACTGGCCAGCGGACACTTCTACATTATAGGCCTGCAGCGCCATGATCACATCCTGTACCGTCATATGGTATTCAGTCAGTTTTTCGGGGTTCAGCCAGATCCGCATGGCATACTGGCCGCCAAATACTTCTACTTCACCCACCCCCGGCACGCGCGAGAGCACCTTCTCAAGATTGGATTGGGCATAGTCCCGCAAATCATTCCCGTCCATGCTCCCGTCTTCCGAGATCAGGCCCACTATCAACAGGTAGTTCCGGGTGGACTTGCTCACCTTCACGCCCTGGCGCTGTACAACCTCCGGCAGGCTCGCCATGGCGAGTTGAAGCTTGTTCTGCACCTGGGCCCAGGCGAGGTCCGGGTCGGTCCCCGGCTCAAAGGTCAGCTCGACGCGGGCTGCACCTGAGGAATCACTGCTTGCGGAGAGATAAAGCATATTGTCGAAGCCGGTCATCTTTTGCTCGATAATCTGCGTCACGCTGTTTTCGACAGTTTCCGCCGATGCCCCCGGATAAAACGCTGTTATAGCGATTGAGGGAGGAGCGATGGGAGGATACTGCGAAACCGGCAGGTTATAGATCGCCAGCAGGCCCGCTATCATCAGGATGATGGCAATGACCCAGGCGAATACCGGCCGATCCAGAAAGAATCTTGATAACATTATGCAACCCCGTTAATTGGATTTTTTAGCTGGTTTTGCTGCATGCTCAGGTTTCGTAACATCATTCAGTCCCTGGTCCAAAGAAACAATTTTAACAGAAGCTCCCGGTCTCACTTTTTGTATCCCCTCTATGATCACGCGATCACCCTCTGCGATGCCCGATGAAACAAGCCATTTATCGCCTATGGTCCGGTCTACCGTAAGCATACGCTGTTGTACTTTTCCGTCAGCATCCACAATAAGCGCAACAGGGTTCCCTTTTGAATCCCGTGACACGGCCTGCTGGGGGATCAGGAGAGCCTGTTTATTGACTCCTTCTTTTACCACAGCCCGGACAAACATGCCCGGCAGCAGAACGCCTTTCGGGTTGGCAACAATAACGCGCAGGATGACGGAACCGGTTGAAGGATCTACAGATACGTCGCGAAACTGCAGGGTTCCCTCAAAAGGATATTCTGTTCCGTCTTCGAGGATGAGCTTAACCTTATTCTGGTTCTTTGATTCGTATTTGAGCCGTCCTTCCTCCAGGCGGCGCTGCAACCGCAGCAGCTCTGTGGTAGACTGTGGTACATCCACATAAATCGGATCCAGTTGCTGAATAGTAGCGAGGGCAGTTGGCTGATGTGCTGTCACCAGCGCCCCCTCTGTCACATTGGATATGCCAATGCGGCCGGAGATCGGGGCGATAATGCGGGTGTATCCCAGATTGATGCGGGCCGTATCAACCGTTGCCAGCCAGTATTGGACATCTGCCTCGGCCTGTTTCAGGGCGGCTTCTGCGTCATCATAATCCTGCTGGCTGACCGCCTTGTCAGTTAGCAATTCTCTGAAGCGTTCCGCCCTGGACCGTATTGCAGGAAGATTTGCCTCGGCCCTTCCGAGCGAAGCGTTGGCATTGTCGAGCTCTGCCTGAAAAGGGGCCGGATCAATCCGGTAGAGCAACTGTCCGGCCTTGACATATGAACCTTCAGTAAATAACCTTTTCTGTATGAGGCCACTGACCTGTGGCCGGATTTCCGCTACAAGGTGGGCAGTTGTTCGGCCAGGCAATTCAGTGGTAAGCATCACCTGCTCAGGTTGCAGCGTTACCACAGCCACTTCGGGAGCGCCCGTCCCTGATGGCCCGCCGGACTGTTTTTCCCCGCAACCGTTCAATATCAGTCCCCCGACAAGAATTGCTAAGGTGACGATGCGTTTGATTCCGTACAATTTTTTCATACTATAACCTCTCTATGTTGAATATGTATAATCAAACTTAAAAGAATTTCAAGATTTGTCTGCTACTTATCTCTCACCACCCTTTGCAAGACCGTTGAGCTCATTCCGCTGCGAGCATCTGGTGAAAAAAGAATCCGGTCCCTACGGCAAAAGGTCAGGTAAAAACCCCTTATTATACTGTAAATTATTATTTCTGAAACCCCCTCAATAAACCATCAATCAATGTGACAGCAAGGACTTTTCGATCAGCCCAGGGAAAACTGTTGCTATAGAGGGACATAACTACCAAACCGTGAGGTGCTGTTGCGAGCACTTGTGTTAATACATCGATATCAATGCGCCGAAGTTTCCCCGCTTTGATACAAGCCTGCACTATTTCCCTGAATTCAAAATATGAATTCCGGGCCATTGATTCTGTTTTCATAAATTCTTCCTGGGTGCCGTATACATGAGGCCTCGTCAAAAAAAATACTTTGTATTGATTTGGATTGTCGAACGCGAACTCTATGAGATAAAGCATGGACTGACGCAATGCTTCGTAAGGTTTATTCTGAACCGATCTGATATAACGCAGCCTTGATAGAAATTGTTCGGCAACCTCTTCGCATATAGCAAAAAGTAAATCGTCTTTGTTCTTAAAATAGTGATAGATAGTAGTTGGTGAATAGTCGATTTTTTTGGCAAGTCTGCGCATAGAGAATTTTTCGTAACCAACATCAATGAAAAGATCGCGTGCTGCATTAAGAATATCCCTGCGAAATTCCTCCTTATACCTCTGTCTCTTTTCTTTAACACCCATTTTTAACACCGTTATTTCATTATAACACCGTTATTTCATTCTTTGCATTTTTTTTTGTCAACCCTTTTATGAAGTCACTACTGTCCCAACGTTGGGATAGTAAAACTGTATAACATGGCTACAATGCTTTATTTACAAGGCATTTTAGCATT
>ENA-OSEO01002821-OSEO01002821.1-sediment-metagenome-genome-assembly--contig:-NODE-2821-length-22797-cov-3.335783_pt1 | contig 22797 bp, 18 predicted proteins | sample MGYA00237883_ERZ534232 | MGnify/ENA metagenome assembly ERZ534232
GGGACCGTGGGCGGTGCCATTGTGATGAACGCCGGTACATCGCGCGGTTCAATGGCCGATGTGCTGATCGGCGTTGAGCTGATCCAGCCGGGGGGTCGTATCGAATGGATCGAGCGTGCGGAGCTGAAGGTCTCTTATCGCGGGGTATCTTTTGAAAGAAAAAATCACCCCCCCGGCGGGGCCGAACCGATGGTTTTATCCGGCCGCCTCCGACTGCACCCCGCGGATCCTGCGCGGCTTGCGGCCGAGGCGGCAACGCTTCTGGCCGAACGCAAAAAAAGGGAGCCCAAGCGGCATCCCAGTGCCGGATGCTTTTTTAAAAATCCGCCCGGAGAAAGATCCGCCGGTTTTCTCATCGAACAGGCCGGGATGAAAGGCCGTCGCATCGGCGGCGCAGAGGTATCGAAAAAACATGCCAACTACATCATCAATCGTAAGCGGGCATCGGCTGCGGACATTCTGGCGCTGGCCGCAGAGGTGCAGTCCGCGGTGTTAAAGAAATTCGAGGTCCATCTTGAACCCGAGGTGAAAGTCATTGGCAAGCCGTCGTAATCGAAACAGGCGTCCTTTTTTCCGGGCATGCGCAAACGCCGTAAAGGTGGGGGCCGGCCTCTTGGTGGGCATGGGGCTGCTCCTTGCAATGAGTGCCGGGCTGATCTTTGCCTATGACGTCATCACCCAAGCCGACTGCTTCCGGGCCGAACGGATCGATATCGTCGGCGCCCGCCGGCTCACAAGACAAGAAATCCTGGATCAGGTCCGGCTGGATCCGGGGGTCAACATTTTTTCGGTCAGTCGACCCCTGGTGGAAAAACAGCTGCTGGCGCATCCGTGGATCGCCGCGGCCGCTGTGGAACGAACCGTCCCGAACCGGCTGACCCTCAGGATCACCGAGTACACCCCGGTCGCCATCGTGACCCTGGGGGCGCGTCACTTCCTGATGGACAGGCACGGAACGCTGTTTAAGGAAATGGAACCGACCGAACCATTGGAACTGCCGGAGGTCACGGGGCTTGACTTCGCGGATATCCGGATGCCCCCGCACCCCCAGACGATTGCCTGCCGGTCGGTGCTGGAGGTGCTCGAACTGGGCAACCGCTCCGACAGCCCCCTTGCCAGCCCATCGGTTCAGCGCATAGCGGTGGACCCGGACCTCGGGTTGACCCTTTACCTGCACGACGGCACGACCCCCGTCCGGCTGGGATTTTCCGGCTACCCCGAAAAATATCGACGGGTCAGAAGGGTGATGGACTATTTCGCCCCCAGGAAGGATTCCCGGCGGGTGCGCTGGATCGATGCCAGCAATGCGGATCGCATCGTGGTCAAGCTGCAAAGAGAAGAGACGATCGACGAGGGCAAAAAGGAGGCGCTGGGTGCAGAAGCAAGATAACATCATCGTTGGGCTGGATATCGGAACGACAAAAATCTGTACCGTCGTCGGAGAGTCTTCGGGAAAGGAGATCAATATCATCGGCATTGGAACCCACCCGTCCATCGGTCTTCGCAAGGGGGTGGTGGTCAACATCGAATCCACCGTCGATTCGATCAAAAAAGCCGTTGAAGAAGCCGAGCTGATGGCCGGCTGTGAAATCTCTTCGGTCTACGCCGGTATCGCCGGGGGGCACATTACCGGTTTCAACAGCCGCGGCATCGTGGCCATCAAGGGAAAGGAAGTCACCCAGCAGGATGTGGATCGGGTCATCGACGCGGCACGGGCGGTGGCCATCCCCATGGACCGGGAAGTCATTCATGTTTTGCCCCAGGAATTCATCGTGGACGACCAGGCCGGGATTCAAAACCCGATCGGCATGTCCGCGGTCCGACTCGAAGCAAAAATCCACATCGTCACCGGAGCCGTCACCTCGGCCCACAACATCGTCAAGTGCGCCAACCGTGCCGGCCTGGACGTATGCGATATCGTGCTGGAGTCTCTGGCCTCCGGGGAGGCGGTGCTCACCGAAGAAGAAAAGGAACTGGGGGCGGCCCTGCTCGACCTGGGCGGGGGGACCACGGACCTTGCCATCTTTTCCGGCAGCAACATCAAACACACCTTCGTCCTGGCCCTTGGCGGAAACAACCTGACCAACGACATTGCGGTGGGACTTCGTGCGCCGTTGACGGAAGCGGAAAAAATCAAAAAGAAATACGGCACCTGCATCGCCCGGAACATCGACAGCGAAGAGACCATCGAGGTGCCCGGCATGGGCGGACGCAAACCCCGCAAGCTTCCCCGTCAAATTCTCGGCGAGATCCTGGAACCCCGGATGGAGGAGATTTTTACGCTGATCAAAAGAGAAATCTACCGTGCGGGGATGGAGAATGTGATCGCATCCGGCTCGGTGCTCACCGGCGGATCGGCCCTTTTGGACGGCGTGACCGACATCGCCGAGTCCATCTTTGACCTTCCCACTCGACTGGGCAAACCCCGGGGGATCAGCGGCCTTGTCGATGTGGTCAACAATCCGATGTATGCCACCGGGGTGGGGCTCGTCATCTATGGGGCAAAAAACCAGGATTCCAAGAAATTCAGAATCCGTGACACCAACATTTTCAACCGTGTGATGAACCGAATGAAAAACTGGTTTAAGGAGGTGGTATAGCAAGGATCGGCCGAGACATCCGGGCAGGCAAATCCATGCAACCCGGGTTAACAGTGTTTAAAAAAATCGAAGACAACATCAACGGATCAGGAGGTGGGGGAATGTTATTCACGTATGTAGACACGGACAAATCAGCAAAAATCAAGGTCATCGGGGTCGGCGGCGCGGGGGGAAACGCGATCAACAATATGATCGAATCCAATCTGCAGGGGGTCAAATTCATCGCCGCCAATACGGATGCCCAGGCACTGGAAATCTCCAAAGCACCCATTAAAATCCAGATCGGAGAGCGCTTGACCGAAGGGCTGGGCGCGGGTGCGAACCCGCAAATCGGCAGGGATGCGGCGCTTGAAAACACCGATGCCATCCGCAGTGCGCTGGAAGGCAGCCATATGGTGTTCATCACGGCGGGCTTCGGCGGCGGAACCGGCACGGGGGCAGCACCCGTGATCGCTGAAATCTGCAAAGACATCGGTGCGCTGACCGTGGCGGTCGTCACGCGGCCCTTTTCCTTTGAAGGGAAAAAGCGATCCCGGATGGCCGATGACGGCATCGATGCGCTGAAGGAATACGCCGACACGGTCATCACCATTCCCAACGACCGGCTGCGGGGGCTTGCGACCAAGAACGCCACCATGATCGAAATGTTCCGAAAAGCGGATGAAATTCTTCTCCATTCGGTCAAAGGCATCACCGATCTGATCATGATGCCCGGTCTGGTCAACCTCGATTTCGCCGATGTGCGGACCACCATGTCCAAGGCGGGGATGGCCATCATGGGCATCGGGGTTGCCACGGGGGAAAACCGGGCGGTGGAAGCCGCCGAGCGGGCCATATCCCATCCCCTCCTTGAAGATATCTCCATTGCAGGGGCCAAAGGGGTGTTGATGAACATCACCTGCACCAGCGGTCTGACCATGGAGGAGATGACCGAAGCCTCCGAACGGATCTACCGGGAAGTCGGGGAAGATGCCGAGATTATCTGGGGAGCGGTGGTGGATGACAGCCTGGAAGATGAGATGCGGGTGACGGTCATCGCAACGGGAATCGGTACCGCAGGGGAAAGCGTCTTTGCGGATCGTCTAAAAGAACGGAAGCTCAGAGGAAAGGTCCGGGACGTCACCCCGGCCGACCTGCACAGCGCGGTGAATTATGACGAACCGACCTTTATTCGACAGCAGGAGGCCGTCGGGGAATCCGGGGGCGCCAGCTACCGGGGGTACAAGGGACTCATCATCGACAATGATTTGGATATCCCCACCTTCTTGAGAAGAAAGGCCGATTAAGCCCCCGGGGCAGCAAGCGGTGCAAGATCCACGACGAAAACCGAAAACGCCCCCCCGGCGGGTCTGGGAAACGGAGGTGGGCACGCTATGGAAACGCTGGAACGGGCAAATCAAAGTCGCTTTGGCCTATCCGAACCGGTACGCCGTGGGTATGTCGAACCTCGGCTTCCATGCCGTCTACGGGTTGCTCAACGGCCTTGAAACCGTGCTCTGTGAAAGGGTATTTCTTTCCGATGAACACCCGGAGAGCCCCCAACGCATCCAATCCGTGGAATCCGAGCGGCCCCTGTCCGCTTTCGATGTGGTGGCGTTCTCCATTGCATTTGAAAACGATTACCCCAACATTCTTTCCATTCTCGAACAGGCCCGACTCCCCCTGCGGTCTCATGATAGACGCCCCCCCCACCCGCTTATCATCGCAGGGGGAGTCGCCTGTATATTAAACCCCGAACCCATCGCCGCCTTCATCGACTGCTTTCTGATCGGAGAGGCGGAGTCCCTGCTGCCCCGATTTTTCGCCCAATACGATCCTCGAGCCGATCGCACGGCGCAACTGCGCCGCCTGGCCGGCGCGCTGCCCGGCGTGTATGTGCCTGAATTTTACCGCGCAACCTATGCACCCGACGGTACCCTGTCGGGCTTTCACCCCACCACGGAGGTTCCGGAAAAGATCACCCGGGTCATCGCGCCGGATTTTTCCCACCCCCCGGTCTGCAGCGTCATCCTGAGCCCGGACACGACTTTCGATCGGACCTTTCTGATCGAAGTCAGCCGCGGATGCCCCCACGGCTGCCGGTTCTGTGCCGCCGGATTTGCCTTCAGACCGGCGCGATTCCGACCCCGGTCCCAGATGGAAGCCTGCATAACCACCGGTGCGCAGCTGACCTCGAAAATCGGACTGGTGGGTGCGGCCGTTTCGGACCATCCGCACATCGGTCCGATCTGCCGCAGCGCGACCGATGCCGGTATTCGTCTCTCGTTCAGTTCGCTCAGAGCCGATGCCATCGACCCGGCGGTGTTGACCGCATTGTGCGACAGCGGGGTGAAAACCGCCACGATTGCACCGGACGCCGGAAGCGAACGGATGCGAAGGGTCATCAACAAGGGGATTACCGAAGCGCACATTCTGGATGCCGCAGAGCGGCTCGTTGCAAACGGGATCCCCAATCTTAAACTCTACTTCATGGTGGGGCTGCCCTTTGAGACCGGTGAGGATGTGGATGCCGTCGTCACGCTCTGCAAACGGATCAAACACTGCTTTCTGAAATCGAGCCGGGCAAGGCAACGCATGGGAGAGATTACGGTCAGTCTCAACGCGTTCGTTCCCAAGCCCCACACCCCGTTCCAATGGTCGGCGATGGAAACCGTCCCCCGGCTCAAGGAAAAGATCAACCGCATCAAACAGGGGCTCAAAGCCGTTGCCAACGTCCGTGTCCATTCCGACGTTGCCCGGTGGGCGTATATTCAGGGGATTCTTTCCCGGGGGGATCGAAAGGTCGCGGGCCTGCTGCTTCAGGTCCATGACAACAGAGGAAACTGGCCCCAATCCTTGAAATCCTCACCGATCAATCCGGACTTTTATGTTTACAGGCAACGGCAGGTGACCGAACGGCTGCCGTGGGACTTTATCGACCACGGTGTCCACAAGCGGTTTTTAATCCGTGAATATGAAAGGGCCGCCCGCGGGGAAGCCACCCCTGCATGCCCGGCTTCGGGATGCACCGCCTGCGGGGTCTGCAGGTGAGCATAGGAAACCTAAAAACAGCGGCGTCAGGAAGCATGGCAGCTGAGGATGGTGCTGATTTTTTCCGACAACTCGTTCATGGTATACGGTTTTTGAATAAACCCGTCGCAGCCTCGCTGGAGGATCTCTTCCGCCTCGCCGTTGATGCTGTATCCGCTGGAAAGCAGCACCTTTAGATCGGTGCGGATCTTTTTGATCAGATCGAATGTTTTCCCGCCGCTGATCCCGGGCATGATCATGTCCAGTATCATCAGGTCGATGCACCCGGGGTCTTTTTGCATGAGGTCCAGGGCTTCCGTGCCGTTTTTGGCCACCAGCACCCGGTATCCCATTCGTTCCAGCATCTCCTGGGTGACCTGGATGATATTGTCTTCATCATCGACCAGCAGAACCGTTTCGCTTCCCGTCTGGATGGTCTTGGGTCGATCCTGCCGGTGTTCGACCGGCGACTCGGTCATGGGCAGATAGATGACAAATGTACTGCCCTGCCCCTTTTCGCTGTAAACCCGGACGGCCCCGCCGTGGTTTTTGATGATGCCGTACACGCAGGCAAGTCCCAGGCCGGTTCCTCGGCCGCGTTCCTTGGTGGTGAAAAAAGGTTCAAAAATGTGCGCCTGAATCTCTCTGTCCATTCCGATACCGGTGTCGGTGACCGAAATCTTCACGTACCTGCCCGGCCTCAATCCGAGCTTGTCGGTGTCTTTGGGGGTGAGCGAAATGTTGTCCGTATCCAGATACAGCTCGCCCCCCCCCGGCATCGCCTGCCAGGCGTTAACATAGAGATTGAGCAGCACCTGCTCCATCTGTCCTTCATCGGCCGGGGCCGCCCACAGATCGGCGCGGAGCCGGTAGTGCAGGGAGATCTGCTTTTTGGTCCTGCCGAACATCTCTGCGGTGCGGCGGACCAGTTGATTGATATCGAGCGGATGCACGTGGTACTTTCCGCTCCGCGCGAACCCGAGCAGTTGGCTGGTCAACTCGGCCCCCAGTTGGACATTCCGCTCGATGTTCATCAGCTTGTCATAGAACGAATCCCCCGGATCGATCCCCGAGAGCATCAGCGAGGTGTATCCCTGAATGCACATGAGCAGGTTGTTGAAATCGTGGGCGATACCGCCGGCAAGCGTCCCGATGGCTTCCATCTTTTGGGCTTCGCGAAGCTGAATCTCCAGAAGACGTCGATAGGTGATATCCCTGGCAACCCCGTAGAAGCGGGAAATCGGCATGGTCTCACCGGGAAGCCGGGGTAAAGACAGATCTGAAAATTCGGAGGCGGCGTTCATCTGCCTGATCTGAAAGTAGCGAACCCCGGCCGGATCCTCCCGGTGGATGAGGCGAAGTTCAACCCCGGCCGATGCCCGATCCCCGCTTCTTCGTTCTTCAAACAGCCAGTGGTGTTTATCCGCATCCTCGGGGTGGACGATGTGGTTGAAGGGAAGGGAAATCAATTCTTCCGGCCGGTAGCCCAGAACCCGCTCGACGGCGTCGTTTACAAACGTAAAGTTGCCTTCGGCATCGAGGGTGTAAATCATATCCGGGGAGTTTTGAAGGATGTATCGGTACCGTTTTTCCGATTGGGCCAGCCGGTCTGAAATGGCACGGTTCTCATCCTTCAATCGTTTCTGGCGAAGGGCATTGCCGACGGTCTTGAGCAGGTCTTCGTGTTCAAAGGGCTTGCGCAGATAATCGACCGCACCTTTTTTCAGGGCCGTAACCGCGGAGTCGATGGTGGCCCGTCCGGTCATCATGACCACGGCGGTGTGGGGATCGTTTTCGACAATATGGTCGAGAAGCTGGAATCCATCCCTTTCGGGCAGGCAGATGTCCAGAAGGAAAAGGTCGAACTTCTCCGTGGGCAGGCACTCAAGGACCGACATGCCGTCTGCAAAACAGGTGGTGAGGAACCCTTCGCGTTCGAGAAAAAACTTCAGGCTGTCCCGCATTCCCTTTTCATCATCAACGATTGCGATCCTCCCTGTCCATTCCATCCAGACCTCCTGTCAGGCTGAAAATCCATCCCTCAACACCGGTAATGAGACCCGAATACGGGTGCCCTTTCCGGTTTCACTCTCAACCGTTATGGTCCCGCCGATTTCCCCCAGGATGTGGTGTACAATGGAAAGTCCCAAGCCGCGCCGGTCGCTGCTTTTGGAACTGACAAACGGCTCGAACAGACGCGCTTGGATGGACTCCGGAATGCCGGAACCGTCGTCGGAAATCATGACCTCGACCTTGTCTGCGGCGGGCTCCTCCCCTTCGACGGCCGGGATCGAAGGGGAGGGAAGATGCCGCGTTTGAATCGTGATATGGCCGCCCCCCGGCATCGCTTCGGCCGCATTCTTGACCAGATTCAGAAAAACCTGCTTGAGCCGGTCTTCATCGGAGCAGACCATCGGGAGCCCTTCCGCCAGGGCAAGGTGGTCGACGATCCCCGCCGGGGAAAGGAGTGTCGGGCGCATCAGGTTGATCTGACTCCGCAACAACCCGTTGATGTCGACCGAGCCGCTTGCGGGTTTGGCGGTTTGGGAAAAACGGTTCAACTGATGGACAATCTGAAAGACCCGATCGATCTCCTTGGAGATAACCCCCAGGTCTTGGAGTGCCGGATGGTTTTCGGGCAGTTTCAATCCGAGAATCTTGAGGTAGTTTTTGATGATCCCCAGGGGATTGTTGACTTCGTGAACGACTTTCTGCGCCATCAGCGAGGCGGCTTTCCTTCGTTCCGCCTGGATCTTTTCAGCCTGTTTCTGTTTGAAATCTTGGACGTACAGGCAGACCGCCGCGTGATCGGCAAGCATTTTAAGCAGCCTGCACCGGGAAGAAAACCGGGAGGCCTGATCGGATTCAATCCCCAGAACCACGACCCCCACCGGCTGCTGATAGGCCGCCAGGGGAACGCAGCACAACCCGTCGGTGCCCAGCAAACGGATCATCTGCCGGTCTGCGATGCTCAGCGGACCGGCGTGAAAGGAGTCGAGAACGACCCGCTCGGCCAGTGACCTGGCCGGAAGGCAGGAAATAGGTTTTACCGTAACGACCAACTCCCGGATACGATCCTGAAAAGCGCGGGTGTGGGGTGCGGATCCGATCAACCGGTCCCCGGCGGCATCGTAAAGGAAAAAAAAGAGGCTCTGCACATCGAAAAGAATCCTCAAGCCCCGATCCACCGTCTTCAGGATGGAATCCCTGCCGTCGGCCTTGAGAAGATTCTCCAGTGTCCCGTAGAGCAAGGACAGATTCTTGATCTCGATGAACAGGGCCTCGTTGGATAAGGGGGATGTTTCATCCCCGGAATCCGCCGGCGCATCCACCGCGATTTCAAACCCCCGGGCCGTTTGATAGACCTCTTCCCGCGCCTCGGAGAGGAGGGGGTCCAGGGCGGCCGAATCCAGTTGAAACATCCTCTGGGCAAGCTCAGGGCCTGGGCCGGGGGTTCCATCGGTGCGGTCCGAGCTGAGCAGATTGGCCACGTAGATGAGTTTTACCAACGGAAATGCCGTGCGGATCTGCTCCACCGGTTCATGGTGGTAGGCAACCGCATCGGCCATGAACGAATCCAGGTGCCAGCGCCGGATAAACCACGCGCCCACCTCCGAATGGCTGGCACCGAATGCGGTTTCCCGGGCTTGGAAAAGCTCGGGTGCTCCCGGCGGGACGTTTAACACCGCTCCGTAATCTTTCGGGAAACACTTCCATAGGATCAGCTTGCCGATGTCATGCAGGAGCCCTGAAAGAAAGGCTTCCTGGGGATGGTGATATCGGGTGAGCTCGGCCAGCCGGCGCGCAACCGTTGCGCACATCAACGCGTGCCACCAGAAACGGGACATGTTCAACGGTGCATCTTCTTGATCCCGGGAAAAAACCTGCAACACCGAGGCGCTGATGGTCATGTTCCTGAGGGTGTCCACCCCCAGAAAAAGGACGGCTTTTTCCAGGCTGGCAACCGGTTCCCGTATCCCCAGATATGCGGAATTGACCAGTTGAAGCACCCGTAAGGCCAGAGCGGGGTCTTTTTCCGCAATCCGGGAGAGTTCACGAAGCGACACCGCGTCGTTGTTGCAGGCTTCGATCAATTTGAGCAGAACATGCGGCAGGCTGGGAATATTCTTGGCACGCTGTATCTTTTGGAGTATGGAAGGATTGGATTTCAAAACGGTTTCAGCCATTCCGTCCGTCAATTTTTTTGAGCGAATACTATATGTTGAAGCATCTCCTGTCAAGTAAATTTTGGACCCCGGCGACCCGCTGGGGCATCGACGCCGCGGGTGCGGGAGGGAGGGGTTTCCTCTTTTTGTGGAAAGAAGCTGAAGCCGGACCCAAAAAACACTTGAAAGCGCATGCGCATTATGGTAGGCGGAGCTTTGGCCTTTTGCTCGGGCCATGGGTGCCAATTTCCGAATAATGAAAGGATGTTAAATTCATTATGCCACCGTTGAAGGAACAGAAGTTCGCCTATTGCCTGGCCGGCGTTTTGTTGGCCGTCGGGGCCATAGGGTACGCTGCGTTTCCCCATCCCAAGCCGGATCCCCCCATTCGGTTGATGTTCCCCTCGGTATCGGGAAACGTGTTGTTCACGCATAAAACCCATGCGTCGCCCGCAGGTTACGGGATCGCCTGCGCCGAGTGCCACCATCACCCGGAAGACAGCGATGACCCCCCGCTGCCCTGCAGGACGTGTCATCAACTGCCCGCAGAAGGCCAGAAGGCACCCCCGGTCTGTCTGGAGTGCCATGACGTGTCTGAAGTCGAGGATACCGAATTTATCAAGAGCATGGATGCATTCCACCTGCAGTGCATCGGCTGTCATGGGGATTACGGGGGCGGCCCCCAGGAGTGCGCCTCCTGCCATGTCCTTTAAGACCGACGGAGCGGATTGCCACGGGAACAGACTGTTATTTATGAAGGGGCTTTATCCATGATCAAACGATTCTTTAAAAAAATGCCGGCGCCTCGGTTCGAAATGGCACCCCTGAACCGAGCGCTGATGACCCCCCGGGTCCTGCCGCCGCCGATGCGGGCAACTTACTTCATCGAGGGAGCCGCTCGGCCGGGCGATAATGCCGGCCTCAAACCCGGGGATCCGGTCAAGACGGGACAGAAGCTGGCGTTTGCACAGGATGCCGGTGCGTATGCCGTATCGTCCATTACCGGAACCGTCTCGGCCGTCTACCCGTACGCGGGGGATTATGGGGAAACCTACACGGCGGTGGCCGTCGACCGGACCGGAGACGAGACGATCGACGATGGGTTCGGATCGTTTCGGGAAAATCCGACCCTGGAAACCGCCCGGGCGTTTCTGTGCGCAGCCCCCGGAAGACCGCCGCTGGAGATCTTTGAAAACCCCGAGACCCCCATCGATACCATCCTGATCAACGCGCTGGATACCGACCTTCTGGTCGCAACCAATCAATATGTTTTGACCGCCCATGCCGACGCGGTGAAATCGGGGATCGGTCTTCTCACATCGATGACGGGGGTCAAGCGGGTCATCATCGTGGTTGCCAGAAACACCATCCAAAATTACGGCTCCCTGGGAGCCGAGGTCGCTGCTGTGGATTCCCGGTATCCGGCGACGCTTCCCCAGATGGTCATCCATACCGTTCTGGGGCGGGAAGTGCCGGCAGGCAAACCGTTCGAACAGATGGGGATCGCATTTTTCACCGCCGAAGCCGTCGCCGCCATCGGCCGTGCATTGGAATCCGGCCGGGTTCCGGTATCCAAAACCCTCACCCTGATCAAAAAGGATGGAACCCGGGCACTGGTCGAGGCCCGAATCGGAACCCCCATCGGCGATATTCTTCGCGCTTTCGGCGAAACCGCCGGGGATGGGGATCGAATCATCCTCGGCGGTCCCCTGCGGGGCGCCTGCATCTATTCCGAAGACTACCCGGTCCTGGCGGATACCCACGCGCTGTTTGTCCAGGACAAAGCGGATATTGCCCGAGTATCGGACGATCCCTGCATCAACTGCGGGGAATGCATCAGGGTTTGCCCGGCAAGAATATCCGTAAACATGCTGATCCGGTTTTTGGAGGCCGGTCAGTTCGAGGCGGCAGCGGACATCTACGATCTGTACAGCTGCATTGAATGCGGGATGTGCAGTTACGTTTGCGTCTCAAAAATCCCTATTTTCCAGTATATCCGGCTGGCCAAGTACGAACTGGGCCGCAAGATTACAGCGGAGGCAGCACATGGTTGATCAGAGGAAATTTATCGTATCCCACGCACCGTTCTGGCATTCGGGGAGCAACATTCAGGAACGGAGCTACACCACGATGATTGCCGCGCTTCCGGCAGTCATCGCCGGGGTGGTGTGCTACGGCGTCCCGGCGCTTGCGGTGGTATCGCTTTCGGTTTCCTTTGCCATGATCTGGGAATGGGCCTTTAACCGGACCGCCAAACGACCCGTCTCCATTGCGGACGGGAACGCCGCGCTGACCGGGCTGGTGTTTGCCATGCTGCTGCCGGCCGCCGCCCCCTGGTGGTTGGTCGTTATCGGAACCTTTGTCGCCATCGTGATCGGCAAGCAGATCTACGGCGGAATCGGTGCAAACCCCTTCAACCCTGCACTCGTGGCCATGGCCATCCTCATCCTTTCGTGGAAAAATCATCTCAACTTCGACTTTGCCCTGTTGAATTACGATTTCAATTTCGCGGCCGTCTACCCGCTTGCCGCGGCCAAAAATTTCGGCACGGCGGCGACGGTCCCCTTCTCCTCGATGAACCTGCTGTTGGGAAGGCAGATCGGCGGGATCGGCTCCACCTTCGGCATCGGGCTGATCGCCGGCGGGATCTACCTGATGTTTCGGGGCTTTGTCCGATGGGAAATCGCGCTTTCCTTTCTGGCGGGTGTTTTTTTAACCGCCTTTATCTTCCATATGGTCGATACCGATCGCTTTGCCGGCCCGCTGTTTCACCTGTTCGCCGGCTATACGCTGCTGGGCGCTTTTTTCCTGGCCCCGGAGGATTCGTCTTCCCCCACCCAATTTTATCCGATGCTGCTCTACGGTCTTGGCGGCGGGGTGCTGACGGTGTTGATCCGAAACATCGGTGCGTTTCCCGACGGGGTGGTCTTTGCCGTCCTGATCATGAATCTGTTGAATCCTCTGTTGGATAAAATCCGACCCAGAGCGATCGGAAGGGGGGTCTGATATGCGGGAATTGATCAAAATGGTGGTGGTGCTGACGGTCATCAGCGCATTTTCGGGCGGGCTGTTGGCCGCCATTAAAAACAGCACCGCGGACCGGATCGAAAGCCAAAAGCTGGAATTTGTCAAAGGCCCCACGATCCGGGCGATTTTCAAGGGCTCGGCAAACGATCCCATCGCCGATCGTTTCAAGCTCAAATACGGCAAGACCGAAGAGAGTTTCTTTGTCGGCGTGTTCAACGGCAGCCCCAATGCGGTGGCCTTTGAAACCTTCGGCAAGGGGTTCGGCGGGAATGTGGGGGTGATGATCGGGGTCAGCCTCAAAGACGATCAGATCCTCGGGGTGGGGGTGACCACCCACAACGAAACCCCCGGTGTCGGCGCCCGGGCCAAAACCGACCCGGACTTTGTCGCCCAGTTCACGGGTAAACCCCTTTCGGAATCCTTCAAAGTTCGGGCGGACGGCGGGCAGGTCGACGCGCTTTCGGGCGCGACGGTCACCTCCCGTGCGGTTTCCGCCGCGCTGAGCGACGCCGGTAAACGCTATAAAGACCTTAAACCGAAAATCGAGGAAAGCATCAAACGCTTTTCAAAGTAGCAGACACATAGGAGACACCAATGGCCAAAACGCTTGTCCAGGAGTTTACCAAGGGACTATGGGATGAGGTCCCCCCGTTTCGTCTGGTGCTGGGCCTGTGCCCCACCCTGGCGGTGACCAAAACCCTTGAAAACGGGGTCGGAATGGGGGTCGCCACCGCTTTCGTGCTGGTCTTTTCCAACATCCTGGTCTCTTCCCTGCGCAAAGTCATCCCGTCCAAGGTCCGCATCGCCTGTTTTATCCTGGTCATCGCCACGTTTGTGATCGTGGTGGAGCTTCTCTCCCAGGCGTTCGCCTACGGGTTGTATGAAAAGCTGGGCATCTTCATCCCCCTGATCGTGGTCAACTGCATCGTGCTGGGCCGATCCGAGGCCTTCGCCTCCAAAAACGGCGTTTTCCGTTCGCTGCTGGACGGACTGGGGATCGGTATCGGCTATACCCTGGCACTGGCCGCCCTGGGGACCTTGCGCGAAGTCTTCGGGGCCGGTTCCATCACCCTGTGGCAGGATATCGGCATCCGCTCGGTATTCGGCCCCTCCTTCGAACCGTTTAAATTCATGGTCGAAGCACCGGGGGCCTTTGTCTGCCTGGGACTGATGCTCTGCGGCATGAACATTGTCGGGAAAAAATAGGAGTCGATCATGGGCGATTATGTTGTCTTGGCCATCAGCTGTATCCTTGTAAACAATATTCTGCTTGCCCAGTACCTGGGCAACTGTCCGTTTCTCGGCACCTCCAAGAAAATGGAGACCGCCGTCGGTATGGCCATGGCCGTGGTCTTCGTTCTGGTGATGGCCGGGGTGATGACCTGGATTACCCAATACTATTTCTTGACCCCGCTGAATCTGGAATACCTGCAGACCATCGCATTTATCGTGGTCATTGCGTCGCTGGTCCAATTCGTCGAGATGTTTTTAAAAAAGAGCATCCCGGCGCTCTACGCCGGTCTGGGCATCTTTCTTCCGTTGATCACCACCAACTGCGCGGTACTGGGCGTCTGTCTGATCAACATCAAAGAAGAGTACACCTTTTTCCAGACCGTCGTCTCGTCTTTTGCCTATGCCACGGGTTTCGGGCTTGCGCTGATCCTGTTTGCCGGGGTTCGGGAACGGATCCTTCTGGCCCGGGTGCCCAAACCGCTCCAGGACACCTCCATCGGGCTGGTGACCGCCGGTATGCTCTCCCTGGCGTTTTTCGCGTTCAAGGGAATGGTGTAACGGGGGGAGGTCGGAAGACACGCGATGAAACGTCCAGGGGGGTTGCCGTGACAGAAGCCTTACTCTTTATGCTGGCCTTGGGTGCCGTGTGCGGTTCCCTGCTCAGCGTCGCCTCAAAACTCTTTTACGTCTATGAAGACCCGCGCATCGCAGAGGTCGAGGCCCGGCTGGCCGGGGCCAACTGCGGCGGGTGCGGATACGCCGGGTGTGCGGCGGCCGCCGCCGCGGTGGTGGCGGGAAAAGCCAAGCCCGGCGTGTGCATCGTCGGCGGGATGGAAACGGCCATGGCGGTGGCTCAAGTCATGGGCCTGGATCCGGGCAGCGTGGAACCGCTGACCTCCGCCAATGCCTGCTCGGGGGGAAAACGGGCGGAAGACAAGTTCCGCTATATGGGAATTCCCAGCTGCCGGGCCCTTGCGGTCTTTTTCGACGGCCAGCGGGTCTGCACGGTGGGGTGCATCGGCCTGGGGGATTGCATCAAAGCCTGCATGTTCAATGCCATCCGGATGGGACCGGAAGGATATCCGGTCATCGACGAGAAAAAGTGCGTCGGATGCGGTGCCTGCGAAAAGACCTGCCCCAAGGGAATCCTGACCGTCCGGACCCTGTCGGACCGGCTGCTCCACCTCAACCGGGAGGATGACGCCCTGGCCCCGTGCAGACAGACCTGCCCTGCGGAAATCGACATCCCCAAGTACATCGAACAGATTCGAACGGGCGACTTCGAGGGGGCGGTCCACACCATCCGGGAACGGAATCCGCTGCTTCTGGCCTGCGGGAGGATCTGCCCGCACCCCTGCGAAGACTATTGCAGGCGAAGCATTGAAGACGAAGCGGTGTCCATCAATCAGCTCAAGCGCTTTGTGGCGGATCTGGAGATGCATTCGGGCCGGAGATACCCGATCCCCTGTGCGCCCCAGACCGGCCGGCGGGTGGCGGTCATCGGCGGCGGGCCGGCGGGTCTGAGCTGTGCGTATTTTCTCCGAAGACTGGGCCACGCGGTCTGCATTTATGAGGCCATGCCGGAACTGGGCGGAATGCTCCGTTACGGAATACCGGAGTATCGACTGCCCAAAAAGGTTCTTGACTGGGAGATCCAGGGAATCATCGACCTGGGGATCACGGTCCGGACCGGGATGAAATTCGGCCGGGACATCCGCCTGGAGGATCTCGGGGCGGAAGGATACGAAGCGGTGTTCCTGGGCATCGGCGCGTGGAAGGACTACCGGTTGGGGGTGGAGGGAGAAACCCTGGAAGGGTGCTATACCGGGATCGACTTTTTGACCAAGATCGCCCTGGGCGAGCCCGTCCCCATCGGATTGCGGTGCGCCGTGATCGGCGGGGGGAACACCGCCATCGATTGTGTCCGCACCCTGGTCCGCCTGGGCGCCGAAGAGGTCTCCATCGTCTACAGACGCACCCGGGCGGAAATGCCGGCCAACAGCGTGGAGATCGAAGCCGCGGAGCACGAGGGGGTCAAGTTTCACTTCCTCGCCGCACCCGTCCGCATCACGGGCAACGCCTACAACAAGGCGACCCATCTGGAATTTTTGAAAATGAAACTCGGGGAACCCGATGCCAGCGGCCGACGGCGCCCCGTACCCGTCAAGGGTTCGGAAACCCTGATGGAAGTCGATATGGTCATCAGCGCCATCGGTCAGGGACCGGATCTGTCGTTCAAAGAAGCCGATAGCGGTCTGGATGCACTCGGGACCACCCGGTGGAACACCATCGAATCGGCGGACCCGCGAACGCTTCAGACCAGCATCCCCCATGTCTTTACCGGGGGCGACGCCGCAACCGGCGCCTCGCTGGTGGTTGAAGCCATCGGCGGGGGGCGGCGCGCCGCGCGATCGATCCATCAGTATCTGACAAACGACAAAACGGTTTTGCCCCCGGAAAAATCGCTGTTCAAAAAGCATATTCCCGAATCGCTGTTCACCAGGGTCGAAGGCATCCATCCCAAACCAAGGGCGACCATGCCGGAACTCCCGGTGGAGGTTCGGATCCATTGCTTCGATGAGGTCGATCAGGTCATCCCCCAGGAAGTGGCGATCGGTGAATCCCATCGCTGCCTGAATTGCTGCAGGATCTGCTACGACAAGGACGATGCCCGGGTCGCCTAGCGTATAGGGGATAGGCAGGGTCGGAAAGATCAGGGGGTGGGGTTTTCCTTTGCCGGCCTGAGCCTGTCGATCAACCCGGCCATATCCGGTGGAATCGGGGATTCCAGAACCATCCGGTCACCGCGGACCGGATGGACAAACCCCAACCGCCACGCATGCAACATCTGCCGGGCGGGCTGGATCGGCCTGTTTCGGTATCCGTAAACCGGATCCCCGACGATGGGATGATGGATTGCCGCACAGTGAACCCGGATCTGATGGGTGCGGCCGGTCTTCAGGTCCACTTCGAGCAGCGTCAGCCCGCCGAACCGTTCCCGGACACGCCAGTTCGTTTCTGCGCTTCTGGTCCTGCGACTCGCCGTGGACATCCGTTTCCGATCCACCGGATGCCGGCCGAGGGGAAGGCAGATCGTTCCGACCTCGGATGTCATATCCCCCCAGACCACGGCCAGATAGGTCTTCTCGATGGTCCGTTTTTTGAATTGTTCGGCCAGGTCCCGGTGCACCGAGGCGGTTTTGGCCACCACCAGCGTACCGGAGGTGTCCTTGTCCAACCGGTGCACGATCCCCGGCCGGAGCGGAGGGCCGCTGCCCGAGATGCCCGGACAATGGTGGAGAAGAGCGTTGACCAGTGTTCCGGAGAGATGCCCGGGCGCCGGGTGCACCACAAGCCCCGGGGGCTTGTTGATCACGATCAGATCGGAATCCTCGTAGAGAATATCCAGGGGAATCGGCTCCGGATCGAACCGGAGGGGTTCCGGCGGGGAAAGCCTGCCGGTGATGATATCCGCGCACCGGACACGGTAGCCCGGTTTCTTTACCTCACCCCTGACCCGGACGGTTCCATCGCGAACCAGCCGGGCTGCCAAAGCGCGCGGGCACTCGGGTATCCGGGCGGCAAGGAAGGTGTCGATGCGGCAGCCGGCATCCGCGGCATCGACCTGAAGGGTAAAGGCACCGGAATCCGGCATACCGTCGGTGGATTTTAGGCTGATGCAAAAAAAGATTCGATCTCGGTTACGATCGTCTTTTCGTCGGTTTTTTTTGCAGTCGATAATTCTTTGACCAGCAGCAGCTGGGCCGTATCGTAGAGCTTGCGCTCGCCGAAAGACAGATCCTTGCTGAGCTTCAGCAGGGAGAGATCCCGAAAGACTTCCGCGACATCATACAGGGAACCGGTTTTGATCTTTTCCATATATTCCCGATATCGCCGATTCCATGTTTGATTTTCTCCGGCGGACTCCTGTTTCTGTTTCATGATTTCATACACTTTCGGGATATCGTCCTGGTCGATGATATCCCGCAGTCCCACGGAATCCACATTTCGCGTCGGGATCATGATGACCATGCTGCTTTCGAGAACCTTCATGATATAGAAATCATGTTTCTCGCCGTTGATGACGCGACTTTCGACGGCTTCGATCCGACCGACCCCGTGGGCCGGATAGACCGCAAGGTCGCCGGGTTGAAACGCTCGTTGCCGTTGTTTGGAAGCCTCCATTGTATGCTCCATCCCCTCTGCCCGTCCTCTTCAATGGTCGTTTTTCGTGCGTTTGACCTGCTGAAAACGGTATATCTATATCATTTCGGCAACGAACAATCAATAAAAAAAGGATTGGCGCATTCTCTGCGCCAATCCTTTCGAGAATACCCTGATATTGGGCTACATCAGGAAGGGTACCATCAGCAATGCCACGACATTCAATATCTTGATCATCGGGTTGATGGCCGGACCCGCGGTATCCTTGTACGGGTCTCCCACCGTATCGCCGGTTACGGCAGCCTTGTGCGCGTCGCTGCCCTTGCCCCCCAGATGGCCGTCTTCGATGTATTTCTTAGCGTTATCCCAGGCAGCCCCGCCGGTGGTCATGGAGATGGCCACAAAAATGCCCGTGACGATGCTTCCGATCAGAAGGCCGCCCACCGCCACCTTGCCCAGGAACACCCCGATCACGATGGGGGCGATCACGGGGAGCAAGGCCGGTACGAGCATCTCTTTTAAGGCGAACTTGGTGACGATGTCCACGCAGGTCCCATAATCCGGTTTTGCCGTTCCTTCCATGATTCCCGGAATTTCCCTGAACTGCCGCCGGACTTCCTCGACAACCGCACCACCGGCCTTGCCCACCGCCTTCATGGCGATGGAACCGAACAGGTAGGGCAGCAGACCCCCGATGAAAAGACCGACGATGACATTCACATCGGCAAGGTCGAATTTGATTTGGACCCCTGTGCCTCCCCGAATGGCGAATTCCTGCACGTATGAGGCGAACAGCACCAATGCCGCCAGCCCCGCGGAACCGATGGCGTATCCCTTGGTCACCGCCTTGGTGGTGTTTCCCACCGCATCCAGCGGGTCGGTGACCGAACGGACGCTCTCATCCATCCCGGCCATCTCGGCAATGCCCCCGGCGTTATCGGTAATGGGCCCATAGGCGTCGATGGCGATGACCATTCCGGTCATGGACAGCATGGCCATGGCCGCCATGGCAATGCCGTAAAGCCCTGCAAACGAATAGGCCACCAGGATCGCCAGGCAGATCACGATCACCGGTGCCGCGGTGGCCTGCATGCTGACCGCCAGCCCGGCGATGATGTTGGTGCCGTGCCCGGTGGTGGAGGCTTCGGCAATGCCCTTGACCGGCCCGTATTTGCCCGTATAGTACTCGGTGATGATCACGATGGCCACGGTCAGCACCAGACCGACCAGCGCGGAATAGTAGATATAGGAAGCGGGATAGGTGCCGATGCCGACCATCATCTTCTTTGTGACAAAGTAAAACGCGATGGCCGACAGCACGGCGGAACCGAACATCCCCTTGTAAAGCGCACCCATGATGTATTCGCTCTTGCCCAGCCGGACAAAGCTCATGGCGATCATCGAGGCGACGATGGAAATGGCGCCCAGCACCAGGGGAAATTCCGTTGCCACGAGCTTGTCCGGGAAGAGCAGATGCCCCAGAAGCATGGCCGCCACGGCGGTCACCGCATAGGTTTCAAACAGGTCGGCCGCCATTCCGGCGCAGTCACCGACATTGTCCCCCACGTTGTCCGCGATCACGGCCGGGTTCCGGGGGTCGTCCTCGGGAATACCCGCTTCCACTTTTCCCACCAGGTCCGCTCCGACATCCGCACCCTTGGTGAAGATACCGCCGCCGAGCCGGGCGAAGATTGAAATCAGGCTCCCGCCGAAGCCCAGGGCTACCAGCGCCACCACATCGTGGGTTACGGCATAATACCCGGACACCGAAGCGAGCGCCAGCCCGGCAACGATCATGCCGGTGACGGAGCCTCCCTTAAAGGCCATGGACAAACCGGCGGCAAGCCCCTTTTTGCAGGCCTCCGCGGTGCGGACATTGCCGATAACCGACACCCGCATGCCCACGTAGCCGGCCACATAGGAGGCAGTGGCACCGACCAGAAACCCTATGGCGGTCTTGACCCCCAGCAGGATCAGGATGATCACAAAAATGATGACCCCTGCAATCGACACGCTCTTGAGCTGCCGATTCAGGTATGCAATCGCACCCTCTTTGATGGCAGATGCGATTTCCTGCATTTTGGCGTCCCCTGCGGGGGCACTCTTGATGATCCCTGCGACGATCACCGAATAGAGCACCCCGGCCAGGCCGACCAGCGTACAGATCAACGGTATGTTGTTCGTCAGATTCTCCATTCTTTCTCCTCCATCCTTTCTGCTCTAACTGATAGCATTCACTCTTCTGTCGTTAAACCGGTTCATTGCTTCGGTGATTCCGCTGCAAATGAGGGTCTTGACTGCATCCCGGGCTCTTTTGACAACGCGGTCCAGCACCTTTTTTTCCTCCGGGGTGAGTGTCCCCAACACGTAATCGACGACACCCGTTTCGACCGCCCCCCGGCCGATGCCGATGCGCAGTCGCGGAAAGTCCCCCCCACCGAAGGTCTCGATGATCGATCGCACCCCTTTATGTCCGCCATCGCCTCCTTTCTCTTTGATTTTTAATCTTCCCAGAGCAAGGTCGATGTCGTCGTGGATCACCACCATCTCCCCGCTCGATATCTTGAAGTAATCCAAAATCCGTCTCACCGGAGGACCGCTCCGGTTCATAAACGCCATGGGCTTGACCAGAACGGTCTCGACCCCTTGGATGCTCCCCCGGCCGAAAACCGCATCGAATTTTCGTTTGTTGAGCAAAATGTCGTGGGCATCGGCCAGGTCGTCCACCACCCAAAACCCTGCGTTGTGCCGGGTGATCGCGTAGGTTTCCCCGGGATTGCCCAGCCCGGCGATCATCCAGAGTCGCTGCCGGGTCATCCAAAAAACCATCCACGAGCCGAAGCTTCGGCCCCAATGCCGTTGCCCTCTATTCGGCGGCCCCTTCGCCGGGTTCACCGGCCCCGGCTTCTTTCGGCGGCTCGCCCTCCATCCCTTCCCCGCCCTCAAGGGTTTCTCGTTTGGGGTTGACCACGCTCACGACGGTAAAATTCACATCGGCCGGTATCTCGACATTTTCGGGCAGGGCGATATCCTGCACATGGATCGTGCCGCCGATATCCAGATCCGAGATATCGATCTCAAGGGTCTTTGGAATATCCCCGGGCAGGCAGTGGACCTCGAGCTCACGGCGAACGACCTGCAGCAGACCGCCGAGTTCCACCCCGCGTGCCTTACCGACGGTGACCACGGGAATATTCACCCGAATCTTTCGACTCATGGATATTTCATAAAAATCGACGTGCAGCAAGCCGTGGGTCGCCGGGTGGGTCTGCAATTCCTTGATCATTGCGGAGCGTTTGGATTCCTTTCCGTTTTCGATGATCAGGTTCAGCAGCAACTGGGCGGTTTGCCCTTTTTTAAGGACTTTCTCAAGTTCGCTCCGATCCACGGAAAGCGACATCGTCTCCGTGTCGGGTCCATACAGAACCGCAGGGATCCGCCCCTGGCACCGGAGTCCTCTGGCCGGCCCGTTGCCCACGGTGGTTCGAATTTTTGCTTTTAAATTAATGGTTTCCAAACAAAGATCCTCCTTGAATCATAAGTTAGACAAACAGCGATGTCACGGAATCCCCCCGGTAACATCGAATGATGGCCTCGCCGACCAGCTCCGCGATGGAAAGGACGTGAATCTTTTTGCATGCCACGGCCGGACCCCGCAGGGGAATGGTATCGGTCACCACGAGCCGATCGATGGCCGAATCGACGATCCGTTGGACCGCCGGGCCGGACAGCACCGGATGGCAGCAACAGGCATGAACGGTCTTGGCCCCATGATGCACCAGCGCGGCCGCGGCCTCCACCAGGGTACCGGCGGTGTCCACCATATCATCGACGATCACCGCAATCTTTCCCGAAACGTTCCCGATGACCGCCATGGCCTTTGCCTGATTCGGTGCATCTCTTCGTTTGTCGATGATGGCGAGATCCGCTTTGAGCCGCTTGGAATAGGCGCGTGCCCTTTCGACACCGCCTGCATCCGGAGATACGATCACGAGGTTGTCGTCGAAATGGGTTTTGATGTATTCGATCAGTACCGATGCGGCGAAGAGATTGTCCACCGGGATATTGAAAAATCCCTGGATCTGTGCGGCATGCAGATCCAGCGTGATCACCCGGCTGGCGCCCGCGACCGTGATCAAATCGGCCACGAGCTTGGCGCTGATCGGCACCCTCGGCGCCACCTTCTTGTCCTGGCGGGCATATCCATAATAGGGCAGCACAGCGGTAATCCGTCGCGCCGAGGATCGCTTAAAGGCGTCGATCATCAGCAGCATTTCCACCAGGTTGTCGTTGACCGGAAAACAGGTGGATTGGATCACGAAAACATCTTTGGATCGCACGTTCTCGTTGATCTCGATCTGGATCTCACCGTCGCTGAATGTTTTAACCTTCGCACCGCCGATGGGAACCCCGAGGTACCCGCATATCCGTTGTGCAAGGTCCGGATGAGAGTTTCCGGCGAAAATCACAAAGCCCTTGGTGTCGAAAGCCATAGCCGCCAATTCCGATTCATGTTTTGGATGGCTGGGGCGGGAGGATTCGAACCTCCGAATGCAGGAACCAAAATCCTGTGTCTTACCGCTTGACGACGCCCCAGC
>ENA-OSEO01002823-OSEO01002823.1-sediment-metagenome-genome-assembly--contig:-NODE-2823-length-22778-cov-16.243822_pt1 | contig 22778 bp, 26 predicted proteins | sample MGYA00237883_ERZ534232 | MGnify/ENA metagenome assembly ERZ534232
GATAAAGTTCTATTCACACTGATATTCTGGTTTCCAGATTTCCTGATACCCTGATAACCACAACCTGATTTCCTGATTTCCAGATGTCCATTAAAACGCTTACTTCCATTCCGAAGGAATAAATTAGATAAACTAAAAAAACTCAATAAACGTTTTAAAGAAAAAAATGTCTTTTTCTTATGAATATGCTAAGAAAAAAGCTGAGAGGTTCTGGCACAATTACTGGGAGATTGTTGCCGCAACGATTTTGGCAATAATAATCAGCCTCCTTTTCCTCCCCATGATTTTTCGATAATCAATGAGTAATTTCTTTAGGCTTTTGAACTTTCCATGTCCCCTGAAAATTGTGGCTGCTTTCTAAGAAATTCCTATGATTAAACGAATTGTTAAGAAAGTATTTAATTCTGTTGGATTGGATATTGTCAGGTTATCTAAGACCCCCAAAGATACACTTTTGGGATTAAGGAATTTACCCATTAAAACTATAATTGATATAGGAGCAAACAGGGGGCAATTTGCAAGGTATATTTCCACAATATTTCCAGATGCTCATTTATATTGCTTCGAACCTCTTCCAGAGCCTTTTAATGAATTAAGTCAATGGGCAGAAAAGCAAAACGGCAAAGTATCAGCTTTTAATGTCGCATTGGGTGATAGGGAAGAAAAGCTAACAATGTATAGTCATACTGACCATAGTCCCTCCTCTTCTTTTCTAAAAACTACCAGGCTTTGTGAAAAATATTATCCTCAAACAAAAAAGCAAATTCCAATAGAATTAAATATAACAACCTTGGACAAGTGGCAAGAAAATCATAAAATACCTCTTGAACCTGAGATACTCATAAAAATGGATGTGCAAGGATATGAGGACCGCGTTATCAGAGGTGGTATGGATCTATTTGATAAAGCAAAGGCATGTATTTTAGAGGTGAATTTAGATCATTTATATGAAGATCAAGCAACTTTTAATAATATTTCCTTGCTTTTTCAAGACCTTGATTACCATTATGCAGGAAATATAAATCAAACATATGCTGATGATGTCATATTATTGATATCGATGCAGCATTCATAAAAAAGTAGCTTGTAAATATAGTACAGTTTTTTTGACAGTAAAAAAATGAATAAAGACAAGATTAGCGAGCTTTTGGAAAAAGCTATTTTATTTTCTAAAAGTACAAAACCACAGAAATTGAAAAAAGCACCTTTGAGATTACTTTTTTCAAAAATTATAGAGAAAACTAATAAACCACTAAAAATTAACGCTAAAACCTTTTGGCATGAAACGATGTCTGTTGTTATTCCAGAAAAGGTCTCAATGTCTATTTATCGTTACGGATATTTTGAGGAAGGCTTAACAAAAATGATTTTGCAATATTTGAAACCGGGCATGACATTTTTAGACATAGGTGCCCATTTTGGGTATTTTACCCTGCTTGGTTCTTACCTTGTCGGTAAGTCTGGACAGGTTCATTCTTTTGAACCAACCCCAAGCACTTTTAAAGTATTGGAAGATAACGTTTCACGCAAGGCTAATGTATTCTTAAACAATCTCGCAGTTTTCTCTGAAAAGAAAGGTATCTTTATAAACGATTACGGTGTTTTATATTCCGCTTTTAATTCCATATATGGTGCGAGGTTGCCCAATAATGTAATTCAGAAACTACATGTAAAAATACATAATATTGAAGCCATTCCCATTGATGAATATACAAGTAAGAAAGGAATAAGGCCGAATTTTATCAAGATAGATGCAGAGAGTGCAGAATCGGAGATTCTTATTGGTATGGAAAGCACTATTAAAAAATATCATCCAATGATATCAATTGAAGTCGGTGATTTTGAGGTTGAAGGTGTTCCTGCAAGTAATGCATTAATAAGTTATCTTGAAAATAAGGGATATAAACCCTATGAATTCAGGGACGGTAAAATTTTACAACATACTCCTAAAAATAACAGATATAGATATGACAATATTCTATTTTTACCTAATTAGCTGATTTATGCAAAAGAGACCGATTCTCATCAACGCCATCATGTCTCTTGTGCAGATCGTGGTAATCAGCGTTGTTCTCTTTATCCTCTATCGCTTCCTCCTGAAAACAATCGGTGTAGAAAAATTAGGCATATGGTCCCTGGTATTGGCAACAACCTCCGTTACTCAAATAGCTAATATGGGGCTTTCTGGGAGTGTGGTAAAATTTGTAGCAAAATATGTTGCTCGGGAAGAACCCGAGAATGTTTCAAAAGTTATTCAGACTGCCGCTTTGTCAATTGCTATTTCAATAGGGATAATTCTTCTTGCTGTATATCCTTTAATAAAATGGATATTGGGATTTGTAATCTCTCCGGAATCTCTCTTTTTTGCGTTAGAGATATTGCCATTTTCACTTTTCGCTTTATGGATTTTGATGATTGCAAGTATCTTTAATGCAGGGCTTGACGGATGCCAGCGCATATATCTGAGGAATATACTCTTGATGGCAGGCACTCTCTTTCACTTTTTTCTGGCATTAATGCTTATCCCTACATACGGGCTTATTGGCTTGGCTTACGCTCAGGTAGCTCAAAACGCTCTGATTTTCTTATCTAGCTGGATATTGATTAAGCGCTATATAACTCCGTTGCCTGTTATTCCGTACCAATGGGATAAAAATAGGTTTAAGGAAATTATAGGCTATGGCGTGAATTTTCAGGTAATAACTGTTACTACGATGTTTTATGACCCCATCACAAAGGCGCTCCTGAGTAAATTTGGCGGGCTGTCTTTTGTCGGCTATTACGAGATGGCGAGCAAGATGGTTCAACAATTCCGCGCCCTCATAGTTTCCGCTAATCAGGTGCTTGTACCGGCCATTGCAAATATGCAGGAGAGACAACCTGAGAAGATAAAATCAGTTTACTTAACCTCATATCAACTCCTGTTTTATCTTTCCTTGCCTTTATATTCTTTAATCATCATATGCACACCTTTAATATCAGAAATCTGGATTGGACATTATGAGGGAGCATTTGTAATATTTTCTTTCTTATTGTCAATTGGCTGGTTTCTAAATACCCTTGCTGTGCCTGCATATTTCGCTAACCTGGGGACTGGGATGCTCCGCTGGAATGTTATAAGTCATATGGCTATTGCGGTATTTAATGCTGTTTCAGGAATTATTTTAGGGTACTATTATAATGGGTTTGGTGTGGCTGTTGGATGGATAATTTCACTAACGTTAGGAAGCAGCATTATTTATTTGACTTATCATTTAAGGCATAAAATACCATTGATTGAGTTATTACCAAAAGCAAGCAGGTTGATTGTTATTGTATGCATAGTTGGAGTAATAACAAGTCTTGTTATTCAAAACAGATTAATTCAAGTTAATAGGCTATTGCCAGTTAGTTACTATGTAATTTTCTCATTTTCAGCAATCATGTTTTTCTTTCTCTGGATGCATCCGATGCGAAAGCGTTTAATGGGATGGATTACGAATGATTTGTTAAATGGGTAGCAAGCGTATTCCCCGTGGTCTTGCCACGGGGTTAGCGAGCGAATATAACTATATAATAAAAATTCCATACATTAAGATTCCCTGCGGTCTTGCCACAGGGAGTCTTCAATAAAGAAGCAAAGGCATAATAACAGTGGGGTAACAGAAAGAACAATTTCACAAAAATGGAATTTTTAAGAACTACATATCCTCTCGTAGGTTACCCTTTGATATTTTTTTATCTCATTGGGTTCATAGGAATTGTACTTGCTCTTTTTCGTCCATTTTGGGCATTCCTTTTTGCCCTCTTCTGTCTCGCTGCCCGTAATTTTCATGCGGCGGTTTTTACGAGGACTCCATTTGCAGGCCCTTATCTAAATCTAAATGACTTACTATTATGGATTGCTCTCATCGCTATGTTTTTTGAGTTAATGAGAACACGAAAAATGCTATGGATGCCAAAGATATTATTCGTTATTTTTATTCTAATAATTATTGGTGATTTACAATCTCTTTTCAAATTTGGCACTGAAGAGCATGTATTAAGAAGAATATGGAGCACTGCAATATTCCCGATTCTCTTTTTAGTTTCCGCTAATATGGTTAAAAATGAAGAACGTGCCAAGTTATTCTATTGGACGCTTTTTTTAGGCGCAATTGTTGCGGCTATTCAGCATATGTATTTCATATGGAGTGCATCATACTATGAGATGTCCGAGGAATCTCAGATTAGAACTATTTCGTATATATTGAGCGGCGGATTATTTTTGATAATAAGTTCCATTTTTGTAAAACCAGATAAAAGTCTTAAAAGATTTAAATTGATTTCTTTTTATATTGGAATTGCCTTAATCGCGCTAAGTTACGTTTTAAGTCTTACAAGAGGTATTTATGTTATTGGAATACTTTCATTAATTGTATTTCCTTTTTTACTTAAAGACAAATATGCAATTAGTAGAGGAGCTTATAAATTTGCAATAGTGTCACTTTTGGCATTGTTTTTTGTTGAGATGCTGTTTCCCAATCTTGATTTAAAAGCAATTGTAAACAAGAGATTTGAAAGTTTTATCTATAAAGATACATTCGAGAAATCATATGAGTCCCGAAAACTTGGGCAGCAGACAGAATTAGAATTATGGATGAATGGAACTCTAATATTTGGAGAAGGGAGTTCTTTACCACCTGAATATGAATATTCTGAGTCAAAAGATCCAACTGGCGCTTTATACCATGTGGCATTTTCAACTTATCTCGCACATTATGGTTTTATTGGTTTATTTATGTATGGGTTTCTTTTGCCTTTTAGCACCATAATGGCTGCAAGGAGATATTATTTTAAATATATGACGGATTATGGTGGGAAAATTGCCTTAATAGCCATTGCTTGTGCATTGTTCGATGTCTTTGCATTCGCTTATAGTCATCACCATTTAGGATCTGCTGCTCACATTTCTGGTTTGATTTATGGCGCGATGTGGGGATTATATCATTTTATAAAAGCAGAAGAAAAAGCATCGGCATTTCATACTTACAGACACCCTACATTTGCTCCATCATCTACGTTTGGAAAATATGGGAAATAGTACACTGCCCCGTATCACCGTAGTTACCCCATCATACAATCAGGGTAAGTTTCTCGAAGAAACCATTTTATCGGTCATCAATCAAAACTATCCTAATCTTGAATATTTTGTCATCGATGGCGGAAGCACAGATAATAGCATTGATATTATCAAAAGATATGAAGATAAAATTGATTGGTGGGTTAGTGAGTCCGATAAAGGTCAAAGTGATGCTTTAAATAAAGGTTTTGGAAAAGCAACAGGAGATTTCTTTGTCTGGGTGAACAGCGACGATGTCTTATTGCCTAATGCATTAAAGACAGTTGGTGAATTCATAACTATAAGTCCTGATGCAAAGTGGATCTCAGGCAACTCTATTTGGATTGATAACAATGGAAGGATAATTCATTGTGCCAATCTACCGAAATGCAATCGATTTATATCATCGATGGGTTTGCTTGTAGTTGGAGGACCATCGACTTTTTTTTCAGGAGAATTGTATAAAGAAGTCGGGAGTTTTAAAGAAGAACTATTTTTTACTATGGATGTTGATATGTGGTGGAGATTTTATAAAGCAGGTGTCTGTTTTGAACATATTCCTAAATATTTAATGGCTTTTAGATTTCATAGTGAGTCGAAATGTTCGGCTACTTCATTTATTACTAAGAAAGAACAAATAAAAGAAAAGATCTTTTTACGCGAAAAGAGAAAATTAGAGGAGCGTAATCTTTTAATTGAAAGATATGGGAAACGGCATTCAGTCTCATTATTAAAGGCACTTCACCGCATCAGGCAATTGTTAAATGGTAATTATATTAGAGCATGGCTTCTTATGCAGAAAATTAGGGGGAAAAAATGGCAGCATGTTTTTTTAGTTCCCAAGTCTGGCAAAAAAGATATTAGGATAGATGAGTAATGTTTTGTGCTTATATTGGAGAAGAAACACATAAAAACCCATGATAAAAAGGAGGGAGGCCTTGTGGTGGAAAATAATTTCGACAGGTTCATTAGGATTTATCAAACTTATGGAACTATAGGTTTGTTGAAAGGAGCCAGAAGTCTTGTGAAACAAAAATTACATAAGCATTTCTGTGAAATGAAAGAAAATCAAAGGGAACGGATTTATCAAGAAAAACTGGCTACATCAAAGATAGATCATGGCGAGATAGAAATAGAGATTCTAGGATATAAAATGCGAGTGCTCTCGGACGATCGCGGTCTTTCCCGTGACTTACTCATTGACGGGATTCGAGAAGACGGTTCTACACACCTAATGGAAAGTATACTACATGGCGATATGATCGCTTTCGATATCGGCGCAAACTTGGGCTACTATCTACTTTTAGAAGCAACTAGGCTTGGTAGAAATAGTCATATTTTTGCTTTTGAGCCACATCCTGATAACTTCAGGATGCTAAAAAAGAATATCGAACTTAATGGAATGAGCGACAAAGTATCTATTTATCAATGTGCTGTGTCGGACAGGAACGGTAGCGCTGAACTAATTGTTGAACATTGCAGTAATTACCACCGCCTCGTTAGTTCTGCCACAATGCCCGCAAAGGATGAAACGCAGCGTATTAATGTTCAAACAGTAAGTCTTGATAGTTTTTGCAAGGAGCATGAGATAGAGAGCGCTGATTTTATTCGGATGGATGTGGAGGGTCAAGAAGTCGAAATTATCCGGGGCGCCCGTGATGTGATAAAGCGATCGCCAAACTGCGTTATCTTTTTAGAGATTCATCCATGGCTGCTTCGTCACAATGCTAGTGACAAGCTCGCTCCCTTTTCTTTTCTCCGTCAACTTGAGAGCCTTAATTTAAAGTTGTTCGCATTGCCTAATACCAAAGGGAGGAAATCTCTGGTCAAGCTGCTCGACTGGGAGTATATTCATAGGAATCTTTCTTTTCTTCTTTCGGATTATGGGTTTCAGATGTTCCTGGCAAAAAACCCGGAACGATTATCACTGTTTAATTGAGTAGTGCAATTTAGTCACATTTTATCGATTGATGCTTATTTATAAACTAATCGGATATATTCTTTAGACTGGCGACTACTTGCACACTTGTTAATACATAACAAAGGATGGTGAAATCGGGGAAGATAATTCCAATATCGACTACTTGCACACTTGTTAATACATAACCGCCTGCAGTTTGGATAAGTATAGCTAGTTTACTTTAAGAAACAATTAACCTCTTTTTTAAAATGTTAAGAAATCGTATAAGTTCTGTTGTTTATAGTCCTTTTTATTCTCTAATCAACTTACTTATTAGAACTGGAGATTATCTCTCGGTAGAATTTGAGAAAAATGAGGCTAATAATGTCATTAGTAAAAAAAATTAATATTTGTATTATAGCCAACGAGCCTACACCGTATAATGTTGACTTGTTTAATGCATTCGCTAGTTTTAAAGATATCAACTTAAATGTAATCCATACTACTAAAAAAATATGGACATCTAGTCACGATTTTAGGGAATTACCGGAAGTGAATTATAGAGTTCAGATCAATTCGGGAAAAGGAATATCAGGAAAACTTAAGGCGAGTTTGAATGTTGTTAAAGCAGTAAGTCGTCCGAAACAAATTGTTATCGTGGCAGGGTATATGTCTTTACCATGTTTTACAGCTATTATAAGTTGTATTATTTCTCGTATTCCTTTTGCGTTATGGACTGATCAGTTTAACGTCGGTAACCCAAAAGGCACTGCGTTTATAAAAAAACCATTAAGGGATTTGTTACGATATGTAATCTTTAAGACTGCTTTTGCAGTGTTGGTTGCGGGTGAGCCTGGCCTGAAATCAGCTTTGCAGATAGGGGGTCCACCTGAATTATTAATAAAATTTCCTTACACAATTGATCCTGAACGATTCAAAAAGAACTATGACACAAGTCTTCCTATTGTTAAAGAAGTTGTCAGTAGGGCACAAAATCGAACTATTATTTTCTATAGCGGGAGATTCATACTGCGGAAAGGCTTGGATATACTTTTAAAGGCAGTTAATGCATTGAAAGAAGATAACATACAAGTATTTCTTATTATCGAAGGAGAAGGATTGCTCAAGGAACAGTATAAAAGGCAGTCAATTCAATTGAACATTATCAAAAATTGTCATTTTGTTGGATTTACTCAGATGAGAGAGCATGCAACCCTTGTGGCAATTTCAGATATTATAGTTGTTCCATCATATTATGACCCTTGGGGACTTGTGGTTCATGAAGGCATGTTAGCTGCAAAACCTGTTATCGCCTCAGATCAAGTCGGGTCTGCACTTGACAGGATTAGACATGGTGTAAATGGCTTTATTTTCAAAGCAGGTGATTATAGGTTATTGGCAGAATATCTGAGTATACTTATAAAAGACCAGTCGTTAAGAGAAAGTATAGGAAAGATTGCGAAAATTGATGCTGAAGTATGGACACCTAAACGCAACGTAGAAGCCTTCCTTTCAAAGATAAAATAAAAATTAAAAGTATTTCAGAAAATATCCGATTTCATTAACAACACATGTTTCAAATTAGACCACACGGCTATAAATCTCAGCAATGAAAATAGCATTTTTGGGTTTGCAAACTGCCTTCGATTATTTTCACATTGGAGGCGTGGAGTCTTTTTTAAGGAGACTTTCTTATCATTTGATTCGACATGGTGATGCAGTTGATTATATCTGTTATGGGAGTGAAGAAGAGAAGGAAGTGAGCCCTTATCAGGGGCTGACATTAAAATATTTCCGCTCATTTAATGATGCACTCGAAACGATAGAGCGACATTATGATCATATCATTCCGATATATCTTCAACGAAAGGACAGATCAAAATTTACATCATTTCGGAAAAAGTTTAGTAAAGATGTCTATTTCCACTTTATATATTTCGGCTGGCCTGATTCCTTAATCAAACGCAAATTATATTTCTCAGAAGCACGATTATTTCCATATACACGATTATTTCCATATAATGGAAAGCTTTTTTGCATATCGAAAAGACAATATGAATATGTAAAAAAATGGTCAAACAATGCTGTTTATCTTTTGCCGCCTGTACCAGAGGAGTATTTTTTAAAACCGGAAGAAAAACCAGTTAATGAAAAAATTAAAATTACTTTTTTAGGAAGGATTGATCCGGGCAAGGGAATTAATGAAGTAATAGAGGTTTTTAAAGCGTTAAAAGATAATAATAGATTAGAATGTTCTATATACGGAATTCATATACCAGAGCATAAACCTTCGCTTCAAATTCATGATTGGCTAAAGAGTCAGGATGATATTAAATATATTGAAGTGGATAGGCAGCAATATTCACCAGCGGTTGAAGAATTTGTAAGAAAAGTGCTTAAAGAAACAGACATCTTTATACAACCATACTATAAATTAAGCAGTACAATTGATACTCCTCTACTTCTTCTTGAAGCAATGGCGTCATTGTGTGCAGTGGTTACCAAACCATTTGGTAATATTCCTGATATCTATGGTAGAAGTGAATTCCTCGTTTCTGAAAAGAACTTTTTTTTAAATGTTATATATTTACTTAATAGAATATCTGCTAATGACATACAAAAAGAAAAAGAAAGAATTTATGTGCAAAATAATATATTGAATTATAAAGCAAACCAAATAGGAAAATATTTTATCAAATCACTTAATTGATAAAAACAATCACTATAATGTCTTTTCTTTTACTTTCGTATCTTCATGAGCTTTTAACTGATTATGTCCAGTCTACTTCTGAAGTATAAGCACTCTATTATTAGTAATTGCTTCTGATTCATACAGCATTAGTATAAAGTGAAAGGTAACTATCAAAGTCTTTCTAAGAAATCTGCGACTGTAGGTATCTTTCTTGTCGAGCTTTTCAAGAGACTTGAAGATAATAATATCCCTTATTGCATAATGAGAGGTTTCGAAGAACTCCCTGAGAAGGTAGAACATGATATTGATCTCCAAATAAAGAAAAATAAATCAAAACTTTATCTTGAGGTTTTAAATTCAGTCGTTAACGATTTAGGGTGGATTATTCTAAGAAAAAGGTTCCGATTTGGTCGCAGATTCAATTCACTGGTATATTTTAGAAATGATAAGTTCGAAAAAATTCCTATTGATGCAGAGCTATCTACGCATTGGAAAGGCATACAATATATTTCAAACAAGACAGTGCTTGACACTCGTAAAAGAATAAATGGATTATGGGTTGCTTCTGCTGGTTGCGAGGCAGCTATATCTCTTTTTAAAGATTTACTTCAAAATGGCAAAGTCAAAGATTTAGGAGATGGGAAGCATAAGAAAAGGATTGCGCAATTAGTTAGAGAAGATTCTCATAATTTTATTGCAACCACTGAGCCTTTCTTTGGCAATAAAATATCAGAATATGCGCTTCAATGTGCACAATCTGAAAATTGGGAATCTCTTGAAAAAGAAATAAACAAAATACGTAAAACGCTCATTATAAGAGCAGTTAAACGGAGGCCATTAGGCCAGTCTATGGATTGGTTACGATACCTGTGGGGACATTTTTCAGATAGAATACTTAATCCCTCAGGACTTTTTCTATGTCTTATGGGTCCTGATGGTTCTGGAAAAACAACGATTTCATTGCTTTTAAGAGAGAGAATGGAGGGAGTATTTGCGAGTGTGCTGTATTTTCATGGGCGGTTAGGGATTTTGCCGGATTTAAAAATATTCCATAATTTCTTTGCGATACTATTTGGAAAAACTAATAAAATAAAATCGAGACCTATAGAAAATAGGTTAGTTGAAAATATCACTCCTTATGGAATTTCCCGGGCAATGATGTATTTAATTTATTATTCTTTAGATTATTTTTTAGGTCACTGCAAAATAAAGCGTGCAAAAGGTGTCGGTAAATTCATATTATTTGATCGTTATTATTATGACTACTTTATTCAACAGACACATCTTAATATCCCTCATTGGATATTAAGATGTTTTTATGTGTTTATTCCAAAACCTAATTTAGTCATTTTATTGGATAATGATCCAGAAGTTATTCATATGAGAAAACCTGAACTATCCATTGAACTGATTAAAGGACAAATAATGAAAAGCGAGAAATTAATTGCATCCTTGCCGACAGGAGTAAAAATTAAAACTGATAAAGAGCCTGATTTTGTATTAAATAGAGTAACTGAGATGATCATTAGTGTGATGATTAAAAACCAACAGAGAAAATGAGACTAAGGTAATGAAACTACTTGTAGTTTTGCCGTCATATGAACCTGGATGGAAATATGGCAGCGGTGTCGTTAGTAGTATGTCTGCATTATGTAGAGGAATTGCAGCAATAGGTGAATCTGTGACTGTATACACTACCAATGCAAGCGGTACAGATACCCCATTAGACGTCCCCCTTGAGAAGCCAATCCAATTAGGTGGTGTGACCGTATATTACTTTAAATCAACATTTGGATCCAAAACTAATTTTGATTCGAGAGACTTAATAAAACACCTTTGGAAGACTGCGAAAAATTATGATTGTATTTATGTCGCCGCCCTTTGGCAATGGCTTGGAATAGATACAGCAAGAATCTGCAAAAAGCTTAATGTGCCAATGATAATAGGAATTCATGGTGGTTTTTCTGTGAAATTGAGAAAGAAATCATACATTAAGAAAAATGTATTTAAAATGTTCTTTCTTCAAAATGCATTAAATAGTGCGATAGCTATTCATCTAACCAGCAGAGCAGAAAAGAGAGATGCAGGAGATTGGTTAGATAATTTGCCAATATTTTATTCTCCTAATGCAGTTGATCCTGATAGATATTATCCAATTCCAGATAAGCGAAATGAATTCAGGAATAAATATAATATCCCGATAGATGTGCCTGTATTAATATCTGTTGGAAGACCTGACTGGGAGAAGAGAATTGACCTTTTAATTGGTGCTTTAATTGAAGCAAAAAAATGGTATTTTGTTTTTGTGGGTAAAGATGATTATGGAAAGGGGCCGGAATGGAAACAATATGCAGAGAATCTTGGTGTTCATAAAAGGATTATATGGACAGGATATCTTTCTAATGAAAAACTGCTTTTTGCACTCTCAGCGGCGGATCTTTTTTCTTTAGTTAGTGAAAATGAGAACTTTGGAATGGCTGTTGTTGAAGCAATGATGTGTGGTTTGCCTGTAATGTTACCAAAAAGTGTTGGAGTTTATGAAATGATCAAAGATGAACCATTTACGATTACAATAACTGACTCTGTGAAACATATCGCAGAAGCATTATCTAATTTCGATAACCAAAGAAAAACTAAAAAAATTGATCATAATTATATAAGACAGATAGCAGTTGATAAATTTTCACCACAAGTTATTGCAAAAGAATTTCTCTATGAGGTAAATAAATTCTTGCAAGATAAGACAACGGCTTGAGCAGATTGGAGGTATTTGCAATGAAACTTTGTCCAATAGCTATTATAATTCTTACTCTTAATGAAGAGCTTAGTCTGCCTTATGCACTCAATAGCTTAAAAAATTGGGCAGACCAAGTCTTTATTGTAGATTCATTTAGTACTGATAGAACCATTGAAATTGCCAAATCGTATGAAGCAGAAGTCTATCTGAATCCTTTCCAAAGTTATACAGAGCAAAGAAATTGGGCTTTGAAAAATCTCCCGATAAGAAATGATTGGATTTTATTCCTTGATGCTGATGAGTATTTATCTGATGAAATTAAAGAAGAGATTTCCAATGTTTTAGAGATCGTTCCAGAGGGAGTTAGTGGTTTTTATACGAAGATGAGATTTGAATTTTTAGGTCGATGGCTTAAACACGGAGATATTTATAAGTCATTGATCCGGATGCAAAAGAAAGGGAAATCACTTTATATAAAGACTAGCGGATGTAGAGAGAAAGTAATAATAGATGGAAAAGTTGAACATTTACATTCATACATAATTCATGATGATAAAAAGTCATTGATTGAATGGCTTAAAGAACAAGGTAATAGAATTCTTCTTGATGCTAACGAAAGAATAAAGAATCCTAATAGAGAACAATCGCACAGTTTGGGTATTGCGTCGCTAACAATGGAAGATAAACGCAGCTATTGGTTAAGGAATAAGTTATTACTTAAATTGCCAGGACCTGTGATACCTTTTGCTCAGTTCATTTACAGATATTTATTCAGATTTGGTTTTTTAGATGGTTGGCCGGGCTTTGTTTACCACTTTCTCTTGCAATTCTGGTATCCACTTATGGTGGAAGCATTAAGCACTGAATTGCGATTAAGAAAAAAAATTTAATAGTGTGAAAAATGCTAACTGAGGTAAGGCGGAAGTAAGTAGCAACCGAGAATACTTAGGAAATCTTGAAAATATCCATCGTAACAGCATCCTTTAACTGCGTTCGAACTATCGGAGACTGCATACAAAGCATTATAAGCCAGACTTATTTCGATATAGAACATATCATCATTGACGGCGGGTCGAAGGATGGAACGCTGGAGGTTATTAATAAATACAGAGACAAAATAGCCAAAGTTGTGAGCGAGCCGGACAGGGGCATTTATGATGCGATGAACAAGGGGATAAGGCTTGCGACTGGTGATATTATCGGGATTCTGAATTCGGATGATCTTTATGCAGATGAACATGTGATAGAAAATGTTGTTAGGGCTATTTCAGAAAATAATGTTGATTTGTGTTATGGTTGCTGTTGAAAAAAAATCACCGAAGCTTCTGGTACTATGTCAGCTTTTTTATCCTGAACTGATTTCCACGGGACAAACTCTTACGGAACTTTGTGAGGAGTTAGTTGAGATGGGTGCAGATATAGAGGTGGTATGTGGTCCTTTGACAATTATAGACCAAAAGAGTAAAACACCGAAATATATAGAACATCATGGAATACATATAAAACGAGTTTGGGGGGCTCGCTTTCCTAAACTGAGCCTTATTGGAAGGATAATCAATCAAACAACGTATGCTGTTTCAGTTTTTTTCCACCTTCTTTTTGATAATTCAAGAAGACCGATATTGGTTCTGACTAATCCACCGTTCCTTGCAGTTATATGTGGATTGCTCCGATTATTTGGAGGGAAACCTTATATATATTTGATTTTTGATGTATATCCAAATACAGCCATTAAGTTAGGCGTTTTAAAAGAGAAAGGTTTAATCTCTAAATTATGGGAACTTTCTAATCGATTTACGTTCAAACATGCCTCAGCCATTGTTGTAATTGGACGTTGTATGAAAGAAGTAATTCTCAAAAAGATCGGTCCCACAATTGCAAGCAAAATTCATTCTATTCATGTTTGGAGCGATGATAAGCATATTCAACCAGTATCCCGAAACGATAACCCTTTTGTTAAAAAATGGAATCTTCATAATAAATTTGTAATTAGTTATTCTGGTAATATGGGGCGTTTTCATGATATGGAAACAATTATGGAAGCAGTTAAAGCTCTGAATGATTATGCTGATATGCTGTTCTTATTTGTCGGAGAGGGATATAAAAAGAAATGGTGTATAGAATTTGCAAAAAAATGGAATCTTAAAAACTGCCAATTTCACACATATGTTGCAAGGGAAGATCTAGGAACTATGCTGTCTTGTGCTGATATAGGACTGGTATCTTTACTGGAGGGACAGGAAGGTTTATCTGTTCCATCAAAAACATTTGGAATAATGTCTGCTAAGATACCTGTAATCGGAATAATGTCTGCTAATTCAGAAATTGCAAGGATTCTTATTGAGGAAGAATGCGGTTTAGTCGTAAAGTCAGGTGATGTTCAAGGCTTGGTAAATGCAATTTTAAGCCTATACAATAATCGTTGGAAATTGGAATTAATGGGAGGTAATTCAAGACTTGCAGTTGATACAAAATATAGTTTGAACAAAGCTGCAAAGGCCTATTATGAATTGATCCATAATCTCAATATAGAAATATTTAAAAAACAGAGGTGACCTATGAAAAAAGCATTGGTTTGTGGTGCAGGAGGTTTTATTGGGAGTCATCTTGTAAAGAGACTTAAAAGGGAAGGTTTCTGGGTAAGAGGAGTGGATTTAAAATATCCAGAATTTGGAGAGACAAAAGCGGATGATTTTGTGATAGGAGATTTAAGGGATACGCATTTGTGCAGGGATATCGTGGATATGCGATTTGACGAGGTGTATCAACTTGCAGCAGATATGGGGGGCGCTGGGTTCGTTTTTACTGGAAATAATGATGCTGATATCATGCATAATTCCGGGATGATTAACTTGAACCTGCTTGATGTCTGCCACAAGCGAAACACGAAACGAATTTTTTATTCATCCTCTGCTTGCATATATCCTGAATATAATCAGTTAGACCCTGATAACCCAAAATGCACAGAGGACTCCGCATATCCGGCGGCTCCTGACAGCGACTACGGATGGGAAAAACTCTTTAGTGAACGGTTGTATCTGGCTTATCAGAGAAATCATGGCATGGAGGTCAGGATTGCCAGATATCATAATATTTTCGGACCTGAAGGCACCTGGGATGGTGGCAGGGAAAAAGCACCCGCTGCGCTGTGCCGTAAAGTTGCAATGGCTAAGAATGGAGAAGAAATAGAGATGTGGGGAGATGGGAAACAGACACGGTCATTTTTATATATAGACGAATGCCTTGAAGGAACATTGAGACTTATGAGGTCGAATTGGACCGGCCCAGTCAATATTGGTTCTGAAGAAATGGTCACCATTAATCAGCTTGCTGAAATAATAATGGACATTGCCGGTAAAAAGCTCTCGATTAAGCATATACCCGGCCCACTTGGTGTAAGAGGCAGAAATTCTGATAATAAGTTGATATATGAAGAATTAGGCTGGAAGCCGTCAATGCCTCTAAAAGAAGGGTTAAAAGTAACTTATGCGTGGATTAATGAACAGGTGGAAAGAACTTGTGGAATAAAATAAGGGGTCTTATGAAAATTTCTATTGTGACTCCTATGGTGATAGATGCCGCCCCATCCGACCTTTTTTGTGAAAAAGGAACTTTACGAAAAATACGGGCTGCTTAATCTGGATTTCCCCCTTGCTGCGGATTACGAAATCATGTTGAGGTTCTTATATAAATATGCCGTGAGTACAACTTATATACCAAGAGTACTTGTAAAGATGCGAATGGGAGGTACGAGCAAGCCGGGCATGTATACCATCGGCGCAATAAAAGAGAATTATAATGCATGGAAAATAAACGGATTGAAATATCCGGCTACGGTTCTGTTAAAGCCTTTATCGAAAATTCCTCAATTCTTTAAAGCATGACCTTAACAAAATGATTTTCTTCTGCCTACCAAAAAACCTGCACCTCCGAGGTGCAGGTAAAATTAATTAATCATGAAAGACAAGCTGTATAAACGTCCCCTGGACCTGGCTATACTTATTTCGGCCCATATTATTCTTTTCCCCTTATGGCTATTGCTCTGGATTATTATCCCTTTACTTATCTGGCTTGAGGACAGGGGGCCTGTTTTTTATGCCCAGGAAAGGGTCGGGAGGAATGGAAAGATTTTCAAGGCATATAAATTTCGCTCCATGGTACCCGATGCTGAAAAAAAGACAGGCGCTGTATGGGCAACTGAGAATGACCCAAGGGTGACGAAGGTCGGCAGGATACTGAGGGCAACTGCTATGGATGAACTGCCGCAAGTCTGGAATATTTTCAAGGGTGACATGAGCTTTGTAGGGCCACGTGCGGAGAGGCCGGAGCTTGTGGAGAAGTTTGCACAGACGATAAACGACTACAGAAAGAGATTTGAGGTAAGGCCAGGGTTGACCGGCGTAGCGCAGGTCTATGGAAAGTATGATACCCCGCCCAGGAATAAACTCAGATACGAACTCCTCTATGTGAAAAACCAGTCGCTCTTTCTTGACATAAAACTTATCTTTCTCTCGGTCTGGATAACCCTGAAGGGCAAATGGGAATCGAGACAGAAGAAGGTGTAAAATTTCAAATTACAAATTACAAATAACAAATAAATTCCAAATCTCAAATACCAAATTACAAACAATTTCAAAATCAAGTACAATAACAAAATCACAATGTCCTCAACGAAGAAAGCTAACAGTTATGATTTAGAAGATCGAACCTATCAGTTTGCAAAAAATGTGGCAATTTACCTCCACTTCGGAAGTGGAGGTAAATTGGCTGGTCGGTGCTTTCCTAAAAATCTTTGCACTTCCGACGTGCAAGTTTTTTGAAATTCAACCTCACCTTTATCATGTCCATGATGGTTTTGCCACCTGAGAGGTTGAAAAAGCTCCTGACAACATTTAAGATTATAGGACCGTTAAAAGCTCTTGGGGGCATGGATATCAGCGGAGTATGATACAATGAAAGAAATAGAGATAATACCCCTTGCTTTGAAGAAAGCGTTGAGAAGGGGAATCCCTGAGGAATGGATAAGGGAAACGGTAGAGGTTCCTTATCAGGTTGTGGAAGGCTATGGCGGTCGGAATGTAGCTCACAAAAAATATGTGAAGGGAGACAAAGAGTATCTCCTGAGAGTTGTGTATGAAGAACAGCAAGAAACCTTTGTTGTTGTAACCGCCTATCTTACGTCTCAGGTGGAGCGGTATTGGAAGGAGGGAGAATGAGAATAGAATATGACCCGAAACATGATCTGCTGAACATAGAGTTCATTGAGAAAGAGCCGATCGCAGAGTCGGTTGAGATCGACGGTGTGATTATCGATTATTCATCTGAGAAAAAGATTGTTGCCATAGAGATACTCGATGCCGGGAAGAGGACCGTAAAAGACCCATTGGATTTGATAAATTTTCTGATAGTAAAAGAAAAAACGCCGGCATAACAAGTAAACAAAAGAACCAATTGGGGTCAGGTCTTGAATCGTGAAAAACTAAGAACACACTTCAGTATTCTTAATCAAGAACAGCCGAAGAAACAATCTCCCGCATGCTGCTCGTCCCCGAATTCCTCTTCAGAATCCTGATTCAAATGATCAAAAAATAACACTTAACCCTATAAAACTTGCACTTCCGACGTGCAAGTTTTATACTCATTCTCTATCACCTCCCCCGAAAAACCCTCCACCTCGGAGGTGTAAGTAGTGAATGACCTTAACCCAACTTCCGCATTTACGATGTGCAAATATTACACTACATTGAATTATGTTTATTCAGCCCTGCTAAGATATGATAAAATTGTAAAAAGGGGTTTTTTTCTGTAGGCTTTTTGCTCAATCTGGCCATGCAAAAATATTGGAATGAATAGAGGGGGTGATGTCAGGATGAATAAGGCCAAAGAGGCACAAGTAGATTATAAACAGATTAAAAGAATGGTGAGGCAACTTGATTTTGAAAAGAAGGTCGCTCTTATCAGAGAGATTGTGTCTTCAAGTGGATATAGAAAGGAATTCTATGACTATACTCAAGGGTTGGCAAAAAAATATGGAATTCCCAAAATGAGCGAAGAAGAACTCGATAAGTTTCTTCATAAACAGACCTAAGAGAAGAAACAAGATATATGAAAGTAGTCATTGATACCAACATTTATATATCTGCGATTTTTTGGGGAGGCAAACCAAGGGAAGTGGTTGGATTTAGGTCGCTCCGGGGAAATTCTCATCTTTACATCGCCGGAGATTGAAATCGAAATAGCTGATAAGCTCAGTAATAAATTTAAACTGAAAGAAGACGAAGTCAAAAACATATTGATGGATTTTTCCACTTTTACCATTCCCGCAGTAGTATCCCTTCGTATAGAGGCAGTTTCTGAAGATCCGGAAGACAATAAATTTATTGAATGTGCCGTAACCTGTAAAGCGGATTATATTGTTTCAGGGGATGGACATCTTTTAGACCTGAAGGAATACGCTGGCATCAAGATACTGAGAGCATCCGAATTTTTATCAATCCTCTCCAAAGGTTAATCTATTTGTTCATGAAAGGCTGTCTAACACGTTATCAGAGTTCCACGGGCTTACCCGTGGGTATCTACTCCAAAATTATTATCAGTCTGCTTCTTCTTCAGGTGAAGACCCAGCACAGAAAAACAAATTGGAAAAGAAAAAGACGAAATTTATGTAAAACAGATTAATTCTTCAGGGGCTGATATTCTTTTTGTGTCTCTCGGGGCTCCGAAACAGGAACAATGGATGGCTGAACATAAAGGCAGGATTAAAGCTGTGCAGCTCGGAGTCGGCGCAGCATTCAGCTTCATCACCGGGAAAGTAAAACTTTCACCCTCCCCTTAATCCCCTCCCATCAAGGGAGGGGAGATATAATGTATGGATGCAGAAGACAGGTCTTGAATGGCTTTCAAACAAACTCAACAAACGTTACAAAAACAACAAACTCTATAGACGCATTAAATGTCCCCGAATTCCTCCTCCGCACCCTGATTCAGTGGATCAGAAAGTGACAAACCTCACCCTAAAAACCTCCACTTCCGACGTGGCGGAAATCTTTTCTTTATCTTAAAATTTAACCCTTAAAAATCATATAAAATTCAACCACTTGCAAGCCTAAAATCTTTGCACTTCCGACGTGCAAGTTTCTGTTTTTCAAAGAGATCAGATTGAAGTATGTTCATTCAGCCTGCTAAGATATGATAAAATTGTAAAAAATGGTTTATTTTGCGATAAACTTTTTTGCTGAATCTGACCATGCAAACATATTGGAATGAATAGAGAGGGTTTACCGAATGCATATAAAGCAAGAGTTGACCGTGAGAAAATTATTGAATATCTTCTCTGTGAATCGCATCCTGATGGCCGGGCAAAAGCAGCCTTTTTTGCCAGGCTTGGCTTCTCAGCAGAGCAATGGGAGATACTTGCAGAATCGTTACGGAAGCACGGAATAACAAATCCTGTCATTAAGACAGTGAGGTCAGAGTATGGTACTAGTTATTGTGTGGAGGGACCTATTGAGACACCAGGTGGCATGAGACCAAATTTGAGGACAGTCTGGATTATAGAAGAAGGAGTTTCTGAACCAAGATTAATAACTGCTTATCCTATATAGGAGGAAATTGTGATAAAGGAACATGACCGAGTTGTTTTACTGAAGGATGTCCCTGAAGAAGGACTTAAGGCAGGTGATGTAGGCACAGTAGTTCATATATATCGGGAGGGTGAGGCGTTTGAAATAGAGTTTATGACGCTTGATGGTAGAACGGTTGCTATTGTAGCATTGCCTGCATTACATGTCCGCGCCGTTAGTAGTAGGGACATTACCCATGTGAGAGAGCTTATAGCAACTTAACAGGATGTGTTATTAGTCCATTCCCCTTTACCTTTGACGTGTAACCTATAAAAAAAACTTGCATATACGACGAGCAGGTATGCAAGTATTCAAACCCCGTGAAGGGTGCGGAAGAAATTGTTGAGACTGTTATAAGAAGAAGATCTGAAAGAATACAACTTATACGTGCAAGTCGCTAATATTTTGAGGAGTGCAGCCTTTTTAGGGCAGAAAATGTTTCTACACCTTTAAAAACTTAACATGGCAATTTACCTCCACTTCGGAAGTGGAGGTAAATTGGCTGGTCGGTGCTTTCCTAAAATCTTTGCACTTCCGACGTGCAAGTTTTACACTCATTCTCTATCACCTCCCCCGAAAAACCCTCCACCTCGGAGGTGGAAGGTTTTTAATATTGAAATGAGAAAAATGCGCGGAAGGTGTTTGGACAAAAATATACAGCAGAAAAAAATTTGAAACCCTTATGGATATATAATAAGAATTGGACCTGATGACAGGTACAGACATTCCCATATTAAAGAAAAGGGAAAGATAATATATTTTAGTATCCAGTATGAGACGAAAATCGATGATAAATGGCATACGGTAGTGCGATATGACACAGCACATGGTTTTGCTCACAGGGATTTGATGAATATTCATGGGAGGGTGGATAAAACTCCTTTGTTCAATCAGGATTATAATGATGCGCTGACTTTTGCTGAAAACGATTTGAAAACTAATTGGGAATATTATAAGAAAAGATATCGGGGGTAAGAAAATGAATAAAGAGAGGAAAATGATTGAGAAAAATATAGAATTGAGCGCTGAATTCAGCCGTTATTTGTTCGATAATCCTGAATTTGAAGAGACTATTCCGAAGGATGCGGAGTTGGTGCTTTTACCGGAATTCGACGCGGAGTTAAAAGAGTTTAATACAAAGATGGGAAAGGCAATGGAAGCCGAAGGCGCCAAAGTTGTCTATGTGTCGATAAAACAGATGCGGCCAAAGATGCATTCACGAATTGAAAAGGTCGAATTAGCCTCTTTAGCTTAGACTTACCCAGTACTCATCTCCTATGAACTTTGTCCTATAACCTATAACCCATAACCCATAACTGATGTTCTACTTAATCGGCGTTAAGCTGTTTCCAGTTGATATTGAGGGGGTATCGAGGTTGTAGCCCGTTCAATACCAAAGAAAAAAGGCGATTTTTTTTTCAAATATCCATCTTGTAATGGAGGGCGTTAGAAATCCGGATATCAGAGCGGTACTGAATGGTGCTACAGGTAATTTCCCGGACGGGATGGGTGTTGCATGGACGCTAAAATTTCTCGGTAATAATTTTGAAGGCAGGGTTCGGGGAGCGGATTTTATGCTCAGGTTGTGTGATTATGTATCTAAAAATAATCTGAAAGTATTTTTCTATGGAAACACGGATGAAACTCTTGAAGCACTTAAGGAGAAATTGAAAGGGATGTTTCCCGGCATTAATATTGCGGGCTCAATATCTCCGCCGTTCAGCCAGCTAACAAAAGAAGAAGATGAAACTTATGTGGCACATATCAATGATTCAGGGGCTGATATTCTTTTTGTCTCCCTCGGCGCTTTGAAGCAGGAGCAGTGGATGTATGAACATAAAGGCAGAATCAAGGCTGTGCAGCTCGGTGTCGGAGCGGCGTTCAGCTTCATAACCGGCAAGGTGAAAGAGTCTCCGAAGTGGATGCAGAAAGCAGGGCTTGAATGGCTTTATCGACTTCCCGAGCAGCCGAAGAAAACCATCACCCGCATGTTGCTTGTCCCCGAATTCCTAATTCGTATCTTCATCCAATTGACCCGAAAATAACCCTCCCCAAAATCCTCCACCTCCGAGGTGGGGGTAAGTTGGCTCCAGATAGCCATCATAAAGAAAAAACAGAATCATGAAAATCCTGATGGCGCATAATTGGTATTTTTTAGGCGATGGGGCGGATAGGGTTTTTTGAGACGGCGAAACTTCTCGAATAATACGGACACACAGTAATATTTTATAATAAGGATGGTTGAGAAATGTTGATAAATGACATAATACTGCTGGATGATGTAATTGATAAATTGATATGGAAGCATAATATTTCAGAACTTGAGCTGAGACAGGTATTTAATAACAATCCGCGCATAAGGTTTATCGAAAAAGGTAAAATCAATGAAGAGCACGTTTATGTTGCTGCTGGAAGGACTGACGCTGGACGATATCTGTTGATTTTTTTTATACTTAAGAAAAATAACAATGCTTTAGTTATGACAGCCAGAGATATGACAGAAAGCGAAAGGAAAAAATATGCAAAAAAGTAAGAAAACAAAAGAAACGCTGCCCGATGAATTTACGTCCATTCAAGAGGCGGCTGAGTTTTGGGATAGCCATGAAGTGACAGACTACTGGAAAGAAACAAAAGAAGTAAGAGCTGATATTAAGGTACCACGCACTCCCCGGTATATACCTCTCGAGCAAGAAACAGCAGAATTTATTTTTAGAATTGCCAGAAAAAAACATATTTCATCTGAAACA
>ENA-OSEO01002825-OSEO01002825.1-sediment-metagenome-genome-assembly--contig:-NODE-2825-length-22762-cov-3.917346_pt1 | contig 22762 bp, 19 predicted proteins | sample MGYA00237883_ERZ534232 | MGnify/ENA metagenome assembly ERZ534232
AAGGTTTTTTCGTGGTTTGGCGTTCCTTAATAGTGTATTGCTACCTTTTCAGTATTATTCATATTGAGAATTGCTGCATTTCAATATCGCGTAAGTTTACTGATGATATATGTTAATTTTGGTTCTTCGGTCTTTTCCCAGTTCCAATTTTCTTTCATGATTAAATAATTCCGTTGTGCCATTTCGGAGAAACTTGAGTAATTAGCAAGAATATACATAATTTTTTCACAATAAGTAGTAGCGTAACCCTGCTCCTTAATGCAAAAATTACCTTCAGTTGCATTTAGAAAACTCGAAATTGGAGGAAGGTCGGATCCAATCACCGGGATGGAATGCATCATGAATTCGAACAACTTAATAGGAATATTCTTCCTGAATTTTTCTACGTCTGGCAGTGGAACTAACCCAATTTTTGATTCGGAAATTTTATTTTGAACCATTTCATATGAGAGGTCTTCGAGAAACTCGATATGAACTTTTCTTAATTCTTTCTTTTTTTCTTCAATCAGCGAACGATTTGCAGAATTAACATCCCGACCTATCAGAAGGAATTTTATTTCTTCAACAGTCCGATCATCTAACAATTCCATAATATTGAGAAGCCTTTGGCAAACTGTCAGATCAATCGAACCGGGGTAAATCAAATCATACTTCTTTTCGAGGATTGGAAAATCTTCAATAATCGGAAAATTGTAAATAACGATTTGTTTTAGTTTGTCAGAAGGAGTACCCATGGTAAATTGGTCAGCGTAGAAAACACAATCAAAAATCCGTTTGGCTAAGAAAAGAAAAATCAAGTAAATTCTTCTGACAACATTTCTCAACCAAAGAGGAATTGATTCTTTAATCATGATGTACCCAGCGTAATCCTCATGATTGTCAAAAATCACTGAAGCACCTGAAAAAAGCTTGAAAAAAAGCATGAATGGGAGGAGATCAGGGTCGAAAAATATCACCAATTTAGGACTAATCGAGAAACATTTAAACAACAACAATAGATTATTCAGAATTCTCAGAGATTTTCGATTAAACCCTTTTACTGATAAAACGTCCCCATTGGAAATGGCTAAATCAGACTGATTAGGTAATAGAATTTTTACATTAAACCCTGACTTCTTGATACTGCAAAAAAATTTATGGTAAATGCGTGTATCAAAAGGCGGGTGCACGGAAGTTAATAATAGAACATCCAATTTTTTCATTTATAGAGGTTATTTTAAGCTAATCTAATTCAGATGTAAACGACAATAATTTTCCGCTGGGTAGCGGTTTAAGTTTTTCTTTCACTTCAAAGATTAACTCCAAATCCTTCTCGCCTAACTGTTCTTTGAAAAGTTTTACGAAATTCAGTCTGGATTGTTCACCAAAATTCCCGTCTGAAATGATTTCGATCAGAAAAGTATCAATTTTCTTTTGTGTAACCCGAAATTGCCTGATACCATTTTTTGGATCTTTCATCAACGCAAAATTTATGTAATCAATTAATACGGCTGAAAAAATTTTACCACCTTTAGTTTTTATTAATTCAATTGACTTTGCTACTTCGAGTTTCATGATAGGTGATCCCCTGCCACATGGACAGGGTGAGCCTAAAAGGGTGCCGTAATCACCGATTCGGTATCGGAGTAGGGGATATACCCGGTTAAAAAATGGAGTAACAATCAAACTTCCAGGTTGACCAGGCGGAAGCTCATTCCCATTTTCGTCCAAACACTCAACAAACAGACTATCACTGGCAATATGAAAATTCCCTTCTGAACATTCATGAGCTATGATTGAAGTCTCAGCAGCGCCATATTCTTCCACAACGGGAGAATCAAAAACCTCTTTAATTTTCTGTTTATCACTTTTTAGAAGTGTTTCTGAAGTGCAAATAACTGCTTTCAAATGCAAGTCCCTGGCGGATTTTTCCAGTTCAGATCTTTCGATCCACTTAGCCAGATAAGCAATAGATGTCGCATAACCGTATATATATTTCGGTGAAAAATGTAAAATTTGCTGCCAATTTCTCTTTAGAGCAATCGGGCTAAGGTCCATAGGATCAACTGTCTTGATTCCGCGCAACAAATTTGATAGTGCTACATGAATTTTACTTTTTAAGCCTTTGATCGGACGACCCCAAATTTTCAGACCTTTATCATAAATTTGAATTCCATACCAGCTTCTATAAAACCTGGTCAGCGCTTCAGTGTTTTCTAACAAGCTTCGATCATACAAAAAGGAGGACAAAATTCCTGTTGTGCCGCTCGTTGTTCCCCTTCCTTTAGGTTTTATTGTCGGATTAAAAAGCAGAGCATCATTTTCTATAATCATCTGCTTGTCTAAAATCGGAATCCTACGCAAAGCAGTCAATGGATCAGCATTTATATCGATCCCAGAAAGGTATGGACGATAGTACGGGACTGTGCTTGCATTGAGCAACGCACCTGCAAGTTTTTCTAGTTGGCGATTTTTATGCTCCTCAGGGCTTTCCCATTGCTTTTTTTGTAATTCAATCACCTGATTCTTTACATCTTTGCGGTAAAGATCATTCAGGATTTTTTTTCGGAAATATGTCATCATCAAAAAACCTCCTTTTTTATGTAAAGATCGCGGTAATGATGTCTCTGCTAAGCGATATTATGGAAAGAATTATTAAATCTGTTAATCTATGGGAGTATTGCTATTGGGTGGCAAGCACGATTATGCCCTATAAAATTGTCGAATCTAGAACTTTAGGTTGGGGTTCCATTTCTACAACAGCAATAATTAACCCAAAGAAAAACCAATAGACTTTATCCAGAAGCAAATCCGTGCTCATACCTCCCACGATCAAATAGAGAAGCATAGCCATCAGAAAAACCTTCATCGATGGATTACCTTGATATTTGAAGATTTTTTGAAGCAGCATAAAATGGAACGAAAGGAATAAAAACAAACCCATAAAACCGAGTTCAGCCAATATGCGGACGTAGACATTGTGAGAACCTGAATTAGCTTCCCAACCGCTAACAATTAACGAGTATTTGGCAAATTTTACAGGGAAATTTCCAAATCCAACTCCTGCCAAAAAATTATCTTTGATCATCACTAACGCAGTTCTCCAGATCCTCTGTCTGCCGCCTAAATTTTCATATAAGGCTAACCTCGGAAGCAACACCCCGATAATAAAATCTTTGAACAAATAATAGATAAACCAACTTATGACTGCGAAAATTATGATTGTTAACAACTTACGCTTGATCTTGCTGCTGAAGAACAATAGGAAAATTGGTGCCACCAAAGCGATGTACGTCCCCCGGGACACTGCCAGAACAATCGCAGCCCCGATGGAAATTGTTCCCAATACTTTTATCAAGAGACTCCGAGAAAAGTAACTAGTACTGATGGAGTAAATTATCATAACAAAAGCAAAACCCAGGCTGCGCGAAAATCCGTTTGGATTCTGCCCCTTAAAGGCTGCCAATCGATTCGCTTGATCCAAAGTTCCTGATTGATACAAGATTAAGGCAATCAAAGCCGTAATAATTGAACTCAAAATAAAAATTCTGCCCGCAGTTTGGATTCTTTCTTCTGTATCAAGCAAATCAACAATCATTAATACCCACAAAATCAGTTGAAAAAGTGTAAATAAACTTTTCAGAGCAGCTGAAGGGTCTTGGCTCCATATTACGGACAAAGTTGCGAAAAGTAAAATTAGAATGAGGAATATGGAAAGTTTTGAAAACCGAAATTTCCTTTGTTTTGACAAAATCTGAAGTAACCAAACCCCAAAGGTCAGGAGCAAAATGAACTTAATCAGGGTAAAGTCAGTGAATAACACCGAAATGTCTTCAAGAGGAAGAAGAAAAATCACAAGATATATGCAATAATATATAAAATCCTTAAACACAACAAGAGCAATAATGGTAAATAGTGTACCAGTAATTAATAGGGGCCAAAGGTAATTACTCAACACTGTATCCATTATGCTCCTCGTTTGAGCAGGCTTTTGTACATATTGATATATCTATCCTTTATACTCACTCCACTGAATCTTTCCTTAATAAAGGAATAATTATAATCTTTATATCGCTGAAACTCCGATTGCTTGTTATTTAATACGAGCATGTTGATATCCTCGGACAACGACTTAACTGAATGGATAGGCACTACCCGACCATTCACATTATGAGTAATCAATTGATTAAGCCCAGGAATGTCATAACTGATGATGTAACAACCTGCCGCCATCGCTTCCAAAACGACATTGGGAGATCCTTCACCCAGAGAGGGGAACAAGAATACGTCAGCTTTTGAAAAGAGATGATATATATCTTCTGGATTAGTTTTGCCTAACACTACGATATTTTTCTTGTTTATTACTAGAGGCGCAATTTTCTGCTTGAAGTAGTGACTTGTGATGTCTGTCACGATAGTTAACATATGTTTCCCTTGAGGACTTATCGAAAGGAAGGACTTGACCGCATCCAGTAAACCTTTTTGTTTTCCGTCGAGTCCAATAAACAAAAATTGAAAATCTTCCTTACGAGTAGTTTTCTTGAGATTAGCTTCCAATAAACTTTGGAGTTGTTTACTATTAAATAGGATGTTGTGGATCAAGATCAATTTGCTTTCAGGAATGCAATACTTATTATGAAGCTCATGAAAAATGCTTTCTCCATGCGTGTGTATTATATTTGCGTTCTTAAAAACATAATTGGAAATTTGACCATAGATCGTTCCTTTGCTTTTATTGAAAATTCTTGCACCTCTGACTGAGACAATATGAGGTTTAATAAATTTTCTCGCAAGATATGTCCCGAGTAAACCCCCATCTGTCTGCCAATGTGAGTGAATAATGTCTATTTCATTAAGGTCAATTGGTAATTTGTTCCTTGCAGAAAGCATGAATAAGCCATCTAGGGAATTGAATATCCTTCCTTTAGGACGAAAATAATTAATTTCGTAAACCAGGACATTATCAATTCTATAGCTATCCACAACTCTCGGAGACCCAAACTTAGCTCTTAGATGAATCACGATTATTTCGATCTCACTGGCTAATTGTTGGTTTATTCTGTGGAGGAAGACCCCCTCAGTATTATCAGATTCAGAGGGATAATTATGAGTTATCTGCAGAATTTTCATAAAGTCAATTGTTCGGGAAAATTGAACTTCTGGTGTCGGAAAATGTGTTTTCGACTAAGAGTTTTGCAAAGACACTGGCGGGCTTAGGTAGTCCTTGTGCTTTTGAAAACTGATGAGACATCCTTCGCAATAAATTCTTATATAAGAAAAATTTGAACAGATAAGAACGAATAAACCCTTCGTTAATGATTGATGTTGAAAGATATCCTTCCAAAAATCGTATAATTTCAATAGCGTCGATATCAATTCTTCTGTATAAAAGGTGCTGTGGGTATTTGTTTAACACCAAGACAGAAATAATGAAATAGGCAATATCATCAAGTACCTGTCCAGTTTCAGGAGTTCCAAAGTCAATTCCATAGACTTTATTTTCCACATGGAGTATGTTCCCTGGCCCAAATTCCTTATGGAGAATTGCGATGTATGATGGACTTTTTTCACACAATGTCTTATCAATTAAGAAATTCAAATCATTTTGAATTTCCTGTTGATTTTCAAAAACCTGCAGCCACTTAGGTTTTATCTCCTTAATTAAGTCAGATTCGTTTAAAATGACAGGGGTTGAGTTCATGGATAATGAATGAAAACAGCACAGCCATTTTCCAACATTAAAGAATAATTGCTGCAAAGATAACGATTTATATATTTTCTGCGTCCTGAATAGCGTCTTTTCTAATGTAGAACTATGGTCGACGTATTCTATAACCAACAGCTCGTTAGGAACATCGAAATGAAGGTATGTAGGTATACCAATATCATCAGAATTGAAGTCCTGGTAGTGATCCTGCGAAAATTTAATTTCATTTTTTAGGGAAATCATTCTGGTTTTCTGGTTATCGTCATATTTTTTTATGATGATATCTTTTGCCAATCCAGTATCAAACAGAACGCGGCAGAAATAAACCATTGAGGTATGTCTTTCATTCTTGACATCAACCTTAACAGGTAAACCATACTCCTCGTCAAAAAGAACTACTGAATGATCAAAAATATATTTTGCGATATCCATCTATTCCCAGATTTGTAGCTTCATGAACGATATTTGATTACTTTCGCAGGAACACCTGCCACCACTGCATAAGGTTCAACATCTTTGGTTACAACTGAACCAGCTCCGATCACTGCTCCTTGCTTAATGCGAATCCCGCCCACTATAATGACTCTGGCGCCAATCCAAACATCATCTTCTATTACGACCTGTTTGGGCTCTTCATAGCCCTGCTCCATTATTAACTGATCTTTTCTTTCAAAACGGTGAGAGCTCGGAAAAACCATAACATCCGGTCCCATAAGCACATTTTTACCGATGATTAAGTTGTTTGGAATGTTAGCATTGACACCAATACCCGAATTGTCTCCGATTTCAATATTAAAACCATTCTGAAAATATGCGCCTTTTTCCACGTTGACATTCTTTCCACAACGCGTAAAGATCTGTCTTACCAATAAGTATCTTAGCTGTTTGGAAATCTTCCCCAACGGCAGCGTCGAAATAGGAAGATGACTGGCAAAGTAATGGTAAATAACCCAACAAGAAATCCGCAGGAACTTTTTCATTAGGAACCTTGAGCTGTTAAAAAAGGAAACTTGTTATCGTCATTTAATTTTGTGTTTTTCCATAGTAATCGAAAAGAATAATTCTTCAACCATATCGGTGTTTCGTTCAATGCTAAACCTTTCAACAACATTTTGCCTGGCATTTTTACCCATCGTGTCGCGAAGGTCTGCATCCGAAAGTAATGTAACCATAGCCTGAGAAATCTCATTCGGATCATCAGACGTAATAAGCCCTTCTCTTCCATTAGTTAACATATACTCAGAGATATTTTCAATATTCGTGGTGACGACAGGGACTCCTGAAGACATGGACTGCAGCACAACACCTGGTAAACCTTCACGTTCAGAAACAAACAGTGTTAAATCCGCGGCTTGATAATATTCGTGCACGTTTTCTTTGAAACCGGTAAGTAATACAGAATGATCCAAACCGTAATTAAGGATCGTTGCTCTCAAGCGCTCAACATATTCTTCATCAAACGGATGACCACTGGACTTTGTTGGACCAACGAAAACCAGCTTGACAGGTTCGTGATACGTAGAAAGTAAAATTTTCCAGGCTTCAACAGCCAGGTGGGAGCGTTTGCGTTTCGAAACATTACCTACAATCAAGACGACTAAACCTTGGAGATCAGGGAAAAGTCGGCCTTTTAGTTTTCTCTTTTCTTCAGGACTTACAGGTGAAAATTTGGCTGTATCCACACAATCGGGAATTAACTGAACACGATCGTTAATAATCCCGGCTTTTAAGCAATTTGAGACTAAATCTGGAGATATGGCGATTGTACTTTGATACATTGAAAAATGCTTTTTCCTGATCCAACCAAACTTACTGGTTTCAGCTGAAGAAGGTTCATTAGCTCCCGTCTGAGTTAAGCGCGCTATAACCGGCACCTTCAGTAATTTTGAAAAAAAATTGGTAATTATCATCGAATTTCCATACGGTATGCAATCGACTATTACATCTGGATGAATACCAGTAAGGATCATTTTTAAGAATGAGTTAAGAACATAGAACATCTCTGAAATCGGACCCTTTAAAGGAGGATAGACCCTGATCACTTTGGTCCCCTGGTAAACCTCAGTTTTGGGATGAACACGTTCATACCTGGGGGTGATGAATAAAACTTCGTGACCACGTTTTACTAATTCTTTACCCCGGCTGATTTCAACGTTTCCTCCTCCACCATAGACCGGAGGGAATCTGCCAATCAGGTCGACAATTTTCAAATGTTTCATTCTCTAGGTTCTCCTAGTATTTCTAAAACCCTTAAGAAAGATACTAAAATACATTTTTAGCAGTTGTGGTAAATATTCGGTCAGGAAAAACTTCGGTGCTGAAGCAGTTTCGAGCAGAACCGATATCTTTTGAGCACCAATTTGATGATCGTAATGAAGCTTGACCCATTCAGCCAATTGTGTCAGTTCAAGAAAATTTAATTCACTCAGATCCTTGAGCACATCGGACAGGCTGTTATCAGAAGTATCTACACAAAAATTGCCAATAAAATTATCCCTGGACAGATCAGCAATATTCTTCATGGTTACCAAAATAAGGCCACCATTATCCATTAGAATGGCAGTAGGTTTGCAGGCAACTATCGATTCAATAGCCACTTTTTCCGTGCCAATAACCAAATCGTAGTCGTCCAGTTTGTTTTCTATGCCATCAACATAACCGATGCAGCTGATAGCTTGCCGTGCGAGACGCCTGTTTATCACATCCGAGATCGCTGCAACAGCTTCATGTTGAGAACCATCCCCAATGATATCCACTGTAATTTCTTTATTAAGGTCAAGGTATTCTTCCAAGCCTTCAAGCAACCTGACCACTGATTTGGCTTTGATATGATCCAGCCTCCTGACAATGCATAGACGGTGTGATGAGTAAATAGCCGGAAGGTTATTACTGCTGTTGATAATTAGTCGTTCTGGTACATAGTGAATTCTATTTTCATCCCACTCGTATTTTTTTACACATAGCTCTTTGAATTGTTGATTTATCACCACCGTATCAGCTATTTGGGGAAAATACCATTTGTCGTCTTCGAGCCAAAAAGTATTCCGGGTAACATTAAAAATCAACAAGATCGGTTTCTTTAACAAGTAAGCAGCTAAGGCCAATTCCATGCTGGTGACAGTTCCAACACTAATAAGCACATCAGGATCTATCTTTTTCGCGTATTGATAAAATTGAAAAACATATGCTAGAGAAGGCCGAAATCTATCTCCAACAAGAGGAAAAAAGTCAAAACCATTATTGATAACCGTATCCAACAGCCTGCCGCCATGACCGATAAAGTGAATTTCATGCCCCAAATCGCGTAAACCTAAAGCCCAAGCCAAGACGGTTTTTGGACCGCCGCCCGAATCAAAGTGACTATGAGCCCATAGAATTTTCATTTCAAACGAGTTGAGTTGGTTAGCAAAATAATTTCGGTGGAGATTCCACTAGTTCGATTGAATACAGTGATGCTCTCTGACCTGTCCACAAAAACTGTCTTTTCAAACCTCACAAAAATATATAGTCTCCATAGAAAACAAAGGCATTTTTAATCCCCTCCTTATGACTTTCACGGAGTTAGCGTTTAAGAACTCGAGAAATTCCGATTCATTGATCAAGTGGCCTTCGTAGTAACTCTTTTTGATCATCTTTCGAATTTTTTGGGCAACACGGGTGATCCCATTTACATTAGCCATCGAGAAAACTAAATACTTCCTGGAACAGCGAACCATTTCTAATATTGCCTTTTTCTTATCCGACTCTGGCAGGTGATCGAGAAACCGGAATGAAATAACCATATCAAACGAGTTAGCCAGAAATTTCAGGTCGGTTGCATCGGCCTGTAAAAATTCTATCCGATCAGAGTTACAGAATATTCTGGCATAATCAAGCATCTCGTTTGAAATATCCACGCCTGTGATCTTCGGAATATTTAGTTGTAACAATTCCTTTGTCATTCTGCCAGTGCCACAAGCGACATCAAGTGCAGAGTTGATGGATTTATTCTGAATGGAATGTGCCAAAAATCTTTTTTCAAGATAGTGGTTCACTCTGCCTGAGAAAGTAAGGAATCTTTTGTTATAGTAACTATCGGCAATATTCTTATCCTGATAATGTTCCCTGATGTCACGTGTCATATCAGCTTGTTGATTTCCTTTTCCCAAATGATTTGATTGCTCCTAATATCAAAATGCTTTTCTGTATAAGCAAATATTTTGTGGCTGTATTCTATTCTGAGACTATCATATTTTAACAGCTTTATTATGGCTTTAGCAATATCCTCAGGAGCATTATGCACACAAATATCTTGTTCAATATCCGAACAAAAACCTGATATACCGTTGCTTGTTGAAACAATCGGAATTCCATAAGAAGCATATTCCATCAATTTGACCTTAACACCACCCCCAGATTGTGAAGGATTTATCGCCAGGTAGGTATCTTTGTATATACCGTCTAGTGATTCTACGAATCCCAGGATCTCAACATTATTACCCTTATAAAAAATTCTCTTGTCCGCATCCTTGCCAACAATTTTGACCTTAACCTCAGGTAGTTCCTGTGTAATCATAGGCAATACTTTTTCCAGGAACCAGTGAACCGCATCGGTATTCGGTTTCCAGGTCATCGTGCCAACAAAAAGGACGTCGGTTTTTTTAACAGGATTTTCGAGGTATTTATTACCCTCGTAGATTATCGAGGACGGAGTATATAAAAACTTCTCTTCCTCCCTTGGATATTCAGTTCTATAAAATTCCAATTCGTTCTGTGAAACGAACTGAATTTGATCCCACCCCTGAATTTCCTTTTTTTCATATTGCTTTTGAGCAAAGGCAGAACCCAAGAGGGCAAGTTTTGATAAGCTCTTTTTTCTTGTTTTTATATCCGCAAGAAAATACAGGTAGTGGCTATCATGAACTCTTAGCACACATTTAACACTGTCAGGAATACATTTCCACCAGGACCACATCAAAACTCCTGATTGTTCAAAGATCAGTAGTTTTATATCTTTTTCAATGATTATTGCTTGAATTGTCTCGGATAACTGAGTAATAGTACTTTCAGACTTTACAAACCTATCTTGCCTGGTCGAAAATGATCTGACAAAATTCTCATAGCGCCAAGTCCTGTGTTTTGAAGGCTCTTCCTTACCGATATCGCAAAAAGCTGTCCAATTATCGAGGTAGGTATTTTTATTTTCATCATTAAAAATCAAGAAATGAACATTGGGCATACCGCAATATGTGGTAAACAAAAGCTTTTGGGTGCCACCGCCGCCATCATATCGCGGGGCTTTTTCTGCGATGACAAGAATATTCTGATCCATAGTTTTTCCAGGAAAGGTCTTAACTAATATCCAATTTGGTTGATATTTGGCTATTCATTGAGATCCTATTGAAGGAACTTTTTTTGCACATTTTGCATAAAATGATCAAAAGTGAATGCTTCCTCAACAAATTTCCAGCCGGCTTCTGAGATTTCTTTATATCTTGTTTTATTGGTTAAAAAAGGTTCCAAACTTTTCAATAGACCTTCGGCAGATCTATCCAAATAGATCAGTGGCGCATCTCGCTCAAACAACTCCTTGCTTCCCGGATTGTCCGTTGATAAACACGGCGTTCCACATGCCATCGATTCCAGCGGAATTCGGCTGAAGGCTTCTGTCGTAATGGATGGAAATATGGTGAAATCAGCCTGGTGATAATACTGAGATAATTTCATTCTGTCAATCTGCCCTATAAAGAGAATGAAATCCTTAAGACCCAATTTCTCGATTTGATCTTTAATCTCATCCTCTTTCGTTTGGCTGTCAAATCTTCCGATTACAGAAAGGGTGACCGGGAGTGAGCAGTGATTAACAAAGTATTCGAGTTGATTGAGAAGCAAAAGGAATCCTTTTGCCCCCTGGATGCGCCCGATATAAAGCAGGCTGATCTTTGAACCATCGAAGTCTTTCTCTCGAAAAGGAAATTTTTTTATATCAATACCAGTGTGTATGACTTGAAAATCTTCACAAGGTTTAATCGTTTCAGATTGAAATCGCTTATTCCAATCACTGGTAAAGTACCCGGACACTTTTGAGAAATCCAGAAAATATTTTGGTTGGATGGTATTGAGACTAATAATCGGTAATAAGAAGCGTCCTAATGCACCAAATAAATTGAAAAATTCCAATTGATGCCTATTTTCTAATGGCCTAAAGACTGGACCGTGTTGTGTGTAAACTTTTAGGAGCCAGATTGATGAAACATCCACCAGTTTTCTTGTTTTAGACGAAAATATTAAGGGAATCAAAGTCCTTGATATTCCAGTCAAGTTCCAAATATATATCAAGTCTGGTTTTACTCTTGAAAGGGTCTTTTTGAAAACAAGATTATCCTCGATGGCTAATCGCAATCTTTTGAAATAATGCCATGTACTTGGGGTTTTCCCCAATGCATAATTATATAGAAGCCGGTGAACTGGATAAGGGTGGTCTTCTATATTGCTTGTAGACCTTGTTGTCAGCACTTCAATTTGGTAACCTTTTTTATGCAGCCATTTACAGGCTTCTTCGCAGCGCAGTTCATACCCTCCGATAACATCAGGGGGAAATAGATCAGATATGATCAATATTTTCATATATTAGTCCACAACTATTTCAGAATTGGCTATTGAATTGATTATAAATTTTAATAATAAACTTCTCATAATTATTTATAACCTTAAATGGTTTATTTGCTCTACAGTTATATTTTAAAAATGCGCTTGTGAATTGTTACAAATTGGAGTCAAAAGACTGTCATCGGCTAACAAAACCATAAAGAATGAATGTAATAAATACTTCTTCATCCCCAAGATAATTACTATTGAAATTGGTTCGAAAGAATAATATTCAAACTATTCTTTTATGTTTTTATTTCTTACCTGATCATCTTTGTTGCAAGAAATTATTACTTTGTATGTCACAAAGCAGACTAATAAATTATCAAGGAATGTTTTTCCTTCTATTTTCAATACAATTAATAAAATCCTCTATTTGAGCCTCCTCAGGCCACATGTGGCCATCCACCCATGTTAATTTTCCATTAACTGGATCACCTTCCAACTCCCAATGACCTGGACATTCATACACGCACCAACTCACATATGTATAACTGATTTCACCTACAACTGGTTGTCCTTTATCGGAAAGACCATCAATAGCACAACTTTGAGCACCAATTTTTTGAGCAGTCTGAAATGCCAAACGAATAAAACGGTGATCTATTTTTGTAACATCATAATCCAATTTACCACCACCGCTGGCACGAAAATCGTTGTCTCGATTAAATCGGCGAAATCCAAAAGCACGGTTGCCTATTACTGTAATACGTGTATCAAAATCATTTCCAGGTAAGAAATCTTGAAATAAAACGTAACCTCCTTGAGCCTCCAAGCCGTTATAGGGTACCATTATAGGGTGACCGTGTTTGATAATTGATGCTGCCAATCGAATACGTTTTAGATAACTTAACGGCAGGTAATGTCTTTCACTAAGAGTAACTAATCTATACTCAAACAACCTATTTACCCAATTTTGTGCTTCGGCGTAATTTTCAACTAACCTGACATTTTTTGAACCTGCGCCTGTGGCTAGCTTAATAACCATAGGATAGGTAGCCCCTTTTATCCACTCCAAGGCTTCATCTCTGTCAAACCAAACCCAAGTTTTCGGTGCAGGAATATTATTAGCTTCGAATAAATAAGCTTGTGCTATTTTGTCATCATAATGCCAGCAGGTTTGTTGGTTTGGGTAGACAACCAATCCTAACGTATTTTCAATAATTGGCAACAATCTCCTTGCTATTGCTCCCATTCCTTCAAATTGAGCCCATCGCCACATGAAACCAACACATCCTTTTAGGTTACTTAATATTAAGGGATTGCGAACATCAACCCATTTGATTTGATATCCCTTTTCTTGAAGAATAGATGCCCATTTTGGCGAAGAGGCATCGACCTTGTCAGGAGTCGTTTTTGACGTGTAATCATCATTTTGTATTGCTATTGATAACATTTTCCTCTCCAAAAAACAGATAAAAATAGATTTTCGATGATTGAATAATAATAATTAAGTATCTGCCTATCAAACCGTTTCTATTTCTATAATTATCATAAGATAATCGAATGTACCAAATGAACCTACAAATGATAATTCATTTGAAGATTTTTGTGATTCAGGCAAATTAAGTTGATCAAAGGAAATCTTTATTGGATATACAAATACATTACTCATGTAAGGTTTAATCATCATTGAAGGTTAACAACCAATAAAATAGAACTATGAATAATTTCCTGATATATGAATGAATTGGCAGCGATAATACCACATTCTCCAATTCTTAAATTCTTCAAAACAACTGCGCTTCACCCGCCCCAAAAATATCTCCAAGCTAAATAAAACCCAGTACATCTTTTTAACTTGGTCCTCAATCTTAAAAATTCAATCTCTTTCGTTAGTCTGTAGATATCTAGTAAATGTGTGGCATAAGTAATAAAAAAAAATTAACTCATCAGATTTCTTATTTTGAGGATGAGGGTAAAACCATGGAAACAGAAGTTTTCTCTGATTTATATTCGTAAAGCGATTTCCTCCGTGACCACTGAATAGTAAAGACAATGGTCTGGGAAAACAGATAATGTCCCTCCCTCTTAATTCCCATATTCTAAACTTGTCTAAATAGACTTATACGAGTATTATATTTAAATTAAAATCGATTCGTTTTATGATTTATAAGATTCTCCATTCACCTTGGAATCTGATTGTTGATTGAGAGACACTCTGCCCTAAATAAGTATCATCAACATTGAATGTTAAGACATCTCCCCAACGATCTGACAAAGTGTTTGTCTTATCACCTAACCAGTAGGTCACACGATAATCCCCACTCCGTAGCAGATTTTTGAGTAAACTTACTTTTATTGTGGAACGAGAACTATTAGGCTTTATAACATATTTATCATCAATATTTGACAAATGTATTATGAGTTGATTGTGCACATCTCTGACACTAATCCCGATGATCGCATTTTCAACCAGGTTCTCAATTTCCAAACAAAAATCAATTCTTCCATACGTCAAGAAGTTATAATTCTCGTTTCCTGATTCGTCTTCGAGCCATACTGAATTTATCTTCGTTGGTCCAATATAAATTCTATCTTTAACTTCATTCTCGTATACTTTTCTTAAATTTCTCACATTCCCTCTTAGGTAATGTTCAATAACCTCTTTCGTAGCTCCTGTTTTTACTAGTTGACCTTCTTTTAGCAGACAGGAAATTGAGCATAATTCGCTAATGCTTTTCATGTTATGACTTACAAACAATACCGTGCGTCCCTCGCCAGCTACATCGCCCATCTTGCCCAGGCACTTCTTCTGAAACTCAGCGTCCCCCACTGCCAGCACCTCGTCCACGATCAGTATCTCTGGGTCCAGGTGGGCAGCAACGGCGAAGGCTAATCTGACATACATGCCTGAAGAATAACGTTTAACCGGGGTATCGATGAACTTTTCTACACCAGCAAAGTCGACGATCTCATCAAACTTGCGATTGACTTCTTCTTTGCGCATGCCAAGGATTGCACCATTGAGGTAGACATTCTCACGACCTGTGAGCTCAGGGTGAAAGCCAGTTCCCACTTCCAACAGGCTGCCGATGCGTCCCTTCACCTTCACTATGCCGCTGGTCGGGGCAGTGACCCGTGAGAGGATCTTAAGCAATGTGCTCTTGCCAGCGCCGTTGCGCCCGATGATGCCCAGCGCTTCGCCCTGTTGAACAGTAAAGGTAACATCATCCAAAGCCAGAATGCTCTCACCGATGCGCGCAAAGGCATCTCGTTGACCAATGCGCGTATAGGGGTCCGGCTGTTTGCGCACCCGCGCCCACCAGCGGTTCAGGTCGCGGCTAATGGTGCCCGTGCCAATCACACCCAGGTCGTATTGTTTGGTAAGATGTTCGACAGAAATAACGTTGTTGGACATATTTAATTGATCATTCCCAAAAATATTTCACGCGTCAATTTTTTTATATACCTGTGGAAGATTGTTTTGGATTCCTCGATGGATGTAATTTCTATGCTCAATCATACTTGGTATTTTCATCAATACAAAAGCTTTGGCTACTAGCAAAATGAAGGCCTCTTTAAATCGTAAATCGAACAAAGCCTTTACTATCCTCAAGCTGTGGGTCACAAACCAATTAAGTGACTGTTTAAAAAAACTGCTTGGGTTATTAGTCAGGATATGGATGATATTGCTTGTTTCGCGTATTGCTTTGAGCTTCACTTCACCCCAGCCAGTTTGAGTAGGGATGTTACTGATCCGTTTATGATAAATAATAGAGTCGGGCAAAAATGCTACTTTGAAACCATTTAATCTGACACGATAACAATAATCATCATCTTCACAATACATGAAAAAAAGATTTGAAAAACCTCCGACCTTTTTTATGCAGTCTGACGAAATCAGCCAGGCAGCAGCATTAATAAATGGTAAATCGTAGCTTGTTTGAATGCGGTCAAAATATAGATCAGAGAAAAAATGAGGATTGCCCCGATTAATATGCCCAATAACCTTAGGATCAATTTCAGATCCATCCCCATTAAGATGAAGGGGGCTGATGATGCCATATTCTGGATTGCCTTCCGCGAAACTAAATAACTGCTCAATTGTTGTTTGATCTACCAACGCATCCTGATTCAAGAGAAAAACATAATCAGAATCGTGGTCCATGGCATAACTGATTCCCAGGTTATTAGCCTGTCCAAAACCAATGTTTTCTTTTAGCTGTAAAAGAACGATATTGGGATAATTCTGCAACAGCTCTAGCGTTTCATCTGTTGACGCATTATCTACCACCACAATTTGGACTTTGTAACTGCTGTCTAGTAGGCTATCAAGGCAACTACAAATAGTTTTTGTACCATTGTAAGTAACTACTACTGCAGATATTTTTTTTGATGAATTGTTGATTTCTTCAGTCATCACAGCTTAAATAACTTCACACGAAATTGTTCTAACTATAGTCACAAAAATATTTACTCAGCAAGGTCTTTTAAAAAGGCTTCAAGCGCTGACAACTCTTGATCTTTTACAATTTCATTTCTTGACAAGGCTTCATAAATGTTATAAAGATTATCCATAATGTTCGTATCAGCTGAAACAATGGATTCACCAATTTCAACCACTAGCTTACTGTACCGATAGGTAGTTAACTCATCCTGAAAATCCTTAAACAAGTTGTGAATATTTCTAATCTGAACAACATTGGGTGAACAAAATCCTACTGCATAACCATAATGCTGGGCAATTATTTGGGCTATGTAACCCCTAAGAATATCTGTGAACCTGAAATCCACAGTCAAAGGTAGATACAGTAAAGGAAATAATTGTTTGATAAAATACGTGTTTTGAGAATTCAGTGGACAATAATCGCCTGGGGCAAGAAGTAAAGGATCTTTCTGCAAAAAGGAAAAATCGGAAGCAGAATGGGTCAATCGATAAATTGCATCGACATCAGGATCTCCATCTACCAAACCCTGCCAAATACCGACCTTTGGGTTAATGCTTTTTTCAGGCAAATTTAATTTTTTTGTTTTACCTATAGAAGGCACTATCTCATCGAGAGGAAACCCTCTCGGCCATAGGAAGCCATTTGAGAAGTGTTCATATACATTAATAAAACCTTGATTTTCCGGCGCGATCCATACTTTTTCGGAGTTTATTGGATATATCCACGAATCGGTTGGGTAGTTGTCATCATCTGTGTCAATGATACTGGTCGCCCCAGTTTTACTGGCAAAAATATAGCCAATATTCTTGCGTGAATAATGAGCGAGAGGCAACAATTTGTTGATTCTGTAGCCCAATCGCTCTTGCTCAGCGATACTCAAAAAACTAATACCAGGCGAGAACCAATCAAGAGGGGTTTTTGTGTCTCCGATGACAACACAAGCTAAATCCTTTCGTTTATTAATTGTTTCAAATAATTTTGTCGGGGGGTTTATGGTTGTTACTACTACGTAATCCATATTAGTCTATCTCCCATGTTGACAGCTTGATCGGGTGAATCCACAGGTATTTTACCCTCTCGCCGACGAATAACAGATCTACGTTTCCATGAAACTGTTTACGTAGATCTTCCAGATCGGTTTTTCTAAAGTCACTCCAATAAGCTTTGGCTAGATATTCAGTGTCTTCAAGGGTTACTAAGTCAGTGGAGGATAGTGCCAGAGCTGTAGGTACAGCAATTTCCGCGAACATGTGCATCGAGCAGAAAATCCCACACAAATGCACAAATCTACCGAGAGAATCTTTATTAACGATGAAGAAATCTGAATATCCCTTCAGCAAAGGGAATGGTAGCTCTCTCTTCACTTTTGGAAACGCTTTCATAGGCAACCTCACCCTCCGTTTCAGGATTTGGTAGGTAAAAGCTTCAAAATAGTTTTTGCTTATCGCACAGAATTTGCTAAGAGATTGATATTCGAAGAACTCATCGTCTGGTGTCTCTGAAAATATCTTGTGCCTCTTAATTTGCTGTAGTGCTGTATTCTTGTCAGGTAATTCTTTTTCAAAGTTGATACCTGGCGTTATAAATCCAATTTTTTCATCCGAAAAATTCTTCCAAGATAAGGAAAGCGGAGCCAAGGACTGTATATCAGATATGAAGCTTGATTCATCATGAAGTTTTAACGATTCAGTGATGTTTTCTTGATTTATATTTGGATTTAAAAGACAATCATCTCCAATAAAAACGTAGTGCGTGACTTCATCTGAAACAAATTCAGGGTAAGCCTGGCGAAAATAATCCTGGAAGGTCCAAGAGTTGCCATAGACCCTTATGATCCGAGGATCAGAAGGATCTCTGTAAAATGGGATAATAATTTTTATGTTATCAAATCTTTCCCCGTAATATTTGTACAGTTTTGGAATATTCTGCTCAAACCGGTGGTTAAAGAAAATCACTAAACAAATTTTGTTGGACATGATTTTATTACTTGGATTCCATTAAGTTCATTAATTCTTTTTCTCAACCATATTTAGTTTAAATTGCTTTCTGATAGCCATCAATAAAGATTCGTTTTCAGGAAGAAGACTCATTAGACCATCCATAATCGAATGAAATGGGCATATGAGGGCCAAACAACTGGGTCTCTGCGTAAGAGACGATAAAGAATTGATGTGGCTTCATCGCATACGACGCAAACAAAGGTGAGAGAGGCTGAAAGAACCGCTCCAAATCCAACGATTATGATGAAGACCCAAAAATTTATCTTGTTAGTTAAACTAGACACACAAGTAACAAATTTGCTGTTCAATTTTGGAAACCTTTTTGTCAGGATTTGCCTGTAATTCACCCAAGAGCATAACATAACTATGCCAACAAAGTTTGTAATAACTCGGTTGAAAATCGGAAGCTCATGGCTGATAAGAAAGAATTAATATGTTTCTGCTCTCAGCTATTAAACAGTATCAATAAATGTCTTTTCAACTCGATTGAAAATCACCACACCGATCAAGAGAACCACAAGCATGAAGCCAAAACTGTAACCCAGTCCCGCCCACGAGGCATCGCCGGCGCCAAGGAAGCCGGCACGGAAGGTCTCGATGATGGGGGTGACGGGGTTGACATCCGCCACCCAGCGCCACTGTTCAGGGATGCTGGAGACAGGGTAGATGACAGGCGTGCCATACATCCACAGGCTGACACCGAATCCAACCAGGTGCTGGAGGTCGCGGTATTTGGTGGTAAGGGAGGAGATGATAATGCCAAAGCCCAGGCCAAGCCCTGCCATGAGCAGGACGAGCAGCGGCAGTGCCAGCGCCCAGCTGGTGAAGCGTACAGCCGATCCGCGCAGGGCAAAGAAGGCGAAATACGCCAGGAAGAAGGCCAATTGGATTGCAAACGTGATCAGATTGGAAATCACAATCGAGATCGGCATGACCAGACGCGGAAAGTAAACCTTTCCAAAAAGGTGGGCATTGGAAGTGAAGGTGGTGGATGTGCTGGTGAGGCAACTGGAAAAGTAACTCCACATGATAGTACCGGACATATAAAAGAGCATCTGGGGCAATCCGTCCGTGGGGAGTTGGGCGATGTTGCCGAAAATGACCGTAAAAACCAACGAGGTGAGCAGTGGCTGGATGATGAACCACAGCGGACCCAGGATGGTTTGCTTGTAACGCGAAACAAAATCGCGCCGCACAAACAGTCCAATCAGGTCGCGGTAGTGCCAGACATCGCGCAACTGCAAATCCCACCACTTTTTTCGTGGAGTGATGATGAGATCCCAGGAATCATTTTCAGTTGTGGTTTGAGTTTGGTTCATATAGTTTAGAGTTTCTGAGTTCGATTAAGGATGTTGTTGATAAGTCGATCAAGTATTTCCTGGATACAACGAGGACATTAAGAGACCCCCACCCATTATCCCTCCCCCTTCGCCAAACGAAGGCTGGGGTGGGCTGGGAGAGCTGCAGATTCCACCACTTTTTTCGTGGAGTGATGATGAGATCCCAGGATTGTTCCGTTTCGGAGGTGTTGTTCATAATTGATTTCTATTTTACTGACGGAAGACGAAGGCCGCCGTAGATCAGAAGAGAGAAGGCAAGAAACTGGACTAGATTCATGAATTCAGCATTTGCATGGTAACTGGAGACTACCAATGCTCAGACGGGGGACCGGTCAATGTTTGCTTTCAGCTTTCAGCTTGGGGCTTTTTGCTGATCTTCCGGCCCCCTTCACGCATCTATTATTCAGCTCACAAATTGAGCTATTTTGCTAGCCCAACTCCTTATCATCTATCCAACGATAGTCATTACCCTGGGTGGATACGGTTTCACCAAAGGAATCCTTCGGCAGAAGAACACGACCTATGCTGGAAAAATATGTGCGCTTGGAGAAACGCAATTCATCAGCATCACAGTTCACACAGTGAGTGTCAACGATTTCTCGAAAGTTTCGATAAATCCGCAGCATTCCACCACAATTAGGGCAGGCATAACGCTCAAGGATGGCAGGGTTGCCACTAGCTAATCCATAGGGAGGGATATCCCCCATAACCTTGCTACCGGCGCGGATAAAGACATGACGCCCAATGTGCACGCCTCCGATAATCTCGGCACCTGCTCCAATCCGGCAGAATTTTTCAATGATCGTCTCCTGATCTGCCAGGTCGTTCTCCTCCCTGAGCAAGCCAACGACGGTATCGTGGGCAATATAGGTGTATTCACCGATGCGAAGGGGCCCTACCAGGGTCACATTTTCACGTACGTTAACATGGGGCTCCAGCGTGACTCTGCCAAAGATGGTCACGTTTTGGCATAGCGTAACATGGTCCTCAAGTACGGCTTCCGGGCTGATCTCGCATCCGGGGTCTATGCGGCAGGTTGCGTGGAGCTTAGCGCCTTCAGCGACCTTTGCCGTGGAATAATTTGGGTTTAAGGGGGTTGGGTATATCATGGTTTGCTTATCTCCTATTATATAGAACGTTTGTTCTATTATAGAAGATATTTCGGGAAAATGCAAGAGGGCTTTAGTTGGCAGTTGGTAGCCGAAAGCTGGCAGGTGATATTCAAAACTCAAAGATGACAGTGAAGACAAGCGAGGTGAGCAGCGGCTGGATGATCAGCCAAAGGGGGCCGAGGATGGTTTGCTTGTAACGCGAAACAAAATCGCGCCGCACAAACAGGGCGATCAGGTCGCGGTAGTGCCAGACATCCCGTAGCTGCAGATCCCACCACTTTTTTCGAGGGGTGATGATCAGGTCCCAATTTTCGTCAGTTAATATCTCGTTTTCGCTCATAGGATAGGTGTTTTACTCACTCAACAGGTTCTGATGGATCCAGTCGACGGCGCGTTCGTCCCAACGGTAGGTATAGGAAGTGCCATCCAAAGACGGAATAAATACGTATTCCACAGTGAACAGCTCATCGGGGATTTGGGCAGCGCGCAGGTTATCGAGTTCAAAGTTGCTCAAAAAGCACATGCCAAGGCTGGCGATCTGGTCAATCGAAAGGTCGGTCAGAAAGGCGTCGCTGAATTGGTTCAGCAGAGATGGCACCTTCACAAGCGACGCGGGCTGCATCAGTTTGCTTAGGATGGCTTTCATCACCAGGGTCTGGTTGCTGACCCGGAAACTGTCTGAGTAGTTGGTGCGGATGCGCATCAATGCCAGCGCGCGCTCGCCGCTCAGGGTTTGCGGTCCCGCCGGGAAGGATCCCAACGATGGACTGGGATCGGTAACGTTCTGCGGCAGGTTTACTTCCACCCCGCCAATTGCGTCAATAAAATTGATCACGGTGTCAAAATTGACCACCGCATAATGCTGGGGGGTAACGCCAAAGTTATAGCGAATGACCTCCGCCAGCGAATTTGCGCCAATACCCTCGCCCAGGTATCCGCCCCAGCCTGGGGTGCCAAACAAATAAGCCTGGTTGATCTTCATCGGGTTTTCTTCGGTGAAGCGCCCTTCCGGCGCTTCCACCAGCAGGTCGCGCGGCAAAGCCACCATGTTGACCTTCATTTCCACGAAGTCCACCCGCACGACTCGGATCACATCTGCCAGCCCGTAGGTGTACTGCGGGTCGCTGTAATCGATGCCCACCAGCAAAACGTTCCAGGCAGCCTCATCGCCGCAGACCGGTTTTTTGCCCGCTTCCAGCGTCGGTTCAGCGAAAACCGGCAGCTTTTCAAGGTTCGAAGGAGGTTGAATTGCCGCAACTCCCCCCCCTTCCACCGGACCGACTGCCATTGTAGGCAGACTCAACGGTTCTGAAATCGATTTGCGCAAGGCTGGACCGATCCAGACGAGGTAGAGGAAGGCCAGCAGAACCGCAATGCCCAAAAGAACATATAGGAATATCCTCCAGCCGCTGGTACGTTTCTTTTTCAAAGGTGACGGTGGGTTCACACCTGCGATGCTTATAGGTTGGGTATCTTTCATTTTGTTTCCAAATCAGAAAATTTGCGGATGGGTCATGCTGCTTCCGGCTACGGGATGAGCGACTCGCGGATATAGTCCGGCACCTCCGCGTGCGGGATGAGCACCCAGCCGCCACCAGAAGTGATG
>ENA-OSEO01002826-OSEO01002826.1-sediment-metagenome-genome-assembly--contig:-NODE-2826-length-22762-cov-3.798722_pt1 | contig 22762 bp, 20 predicted proteins | sample MGYA00237883_ERZ534232 | MGnify/ENA metagenome assembly ERZ534232
ATGGCGCTGCTGGCTGTCAGTCTGGCGTATTCCAGTCTGCGGTTGTTGCAAAAGCAGCATGGGGTTATGGCTGTTGTGTTCCTAATCAGTACGTTGGTTTTTCTGGTGCTCTTAAGCGGCTATATGCCCATGTCGAGCGACTTGCCTGTTGTTAACAGCGCAATTGGCTTCTTAAACCGGCTTCCGCTGGCGGGAGCGCGGGGAATTTTACTGGGTGTAGCTTTGGGTGGTCTGACCACTGGTCTTCGGATTTTAATGGGCGCAGACCGGCCTTATAGTGGGTAAATCTATGTCTGATATCCGTTGTCCAATGTGTGGAAAATCCAATCCGGCAGATACTGAGATCTGCCAGCATTGCGGCGCTCAAATTCAACTGAAGCACTTTGAAAACTTTGAAGATGAATTTGCCGGCCCGGAAGATCAGGTTTCCTGGTTAAAGGATTTACAGGATCAATCGGATAAACCGGCTGGCTCTGAGTTTCCGGATGACCCATCCAACCCTCTCGCGGATTCTGGTGATGAGATGCCTGATTGGTTATCGCGGATCCGAGAACGGAGCCGTTTTGAAGAGCAGGCCGCTGCGCGGGCTGCTGTAGATCATCAAGATTCTTCTGGAGATATGGGCGAAGAAGATGAACCGGAATGGATCGGAAATCTCAACCAGCCACAGCCTGATAAACAGGATGAACCTGAGGATGGTGGAGATTGGCTGGGAAGTCTGAGGAGCGCAGAGCTATCCAACACGGAACAACCTGTTCAGGATGAGGATCAACCTGATCCGGGTTTGGATATCCCATCAGAAGATCAGGTGATGGACCGGCTGAGCGCGTTAGGCGCAGAATCTGCTGGTGCTTTTTTTGATGAGCCGCGATCAGAATTTAAGGATGAATATGGCGGTGGAGAAGAAACTGAGGAAGAAACACCTTCAGTTACCGCGGAAGATGATTTGGGGGACTGGTTAAGTAAGCTGGACGCGGGTGAGCCTGCCCAGGAGATTAAGAATGATGAGACTGGAATACCAGAGTGGCTGGGCTCGGTCTCCGCAGAAGAAGCGCCAGAATCTGGTACAGATCAACAAAGTGAGCATATCCCCGATTGGCTTAATTTGGATCGGGAAATCTCCCAGGAGGAATTGCCGGCAGAAGAAGAAAGCTCTGCTCAAGGCACTCAAGCAGAATGGACTGAAGCCGAGCCTGCTGAAGGAGTTCCGGATTGGCTAAAAAGTTTAGAATCAGACACTCCGGCAGAATCGGCTATTGAAGCCGGTGACCAGCGTGATGAAGGAAAACCGGACTGGCTCAGCGAGATTGAGGATGAGGTTTTCGAGCCAGCCAGCGCTGAAGAACAAGGTGAAAGCGGGGTTTTGGATATTTTCGGCGAACCGGAGATAGAACAGCCCCCCCAGCCTGAACCCGCTGAAGTGCCTGACTGGCTTTCAGGAATTGAAAAGACCCCGCCTGACCAGGAAATTTCTGACCAGGGCGAGCGGTATGAGGTAGCCCTTCCGGAAGAAGAACTTCCTTTAGATGAGAAACCAGAAGAGAAAGACAGCGCCCCAGGTTTTGAAGAGCAACTACTGACTGGTGCTGCGTTCTTTTCTGGCGTAAGCGATGAAAAACAGTCTTCTGAAGCGTTTCCCTCTGAAGCTGGCCTGGACGAGACTTCGGGGCTCTTTGAGGATGTGACAGAGGAAACAGAAACGTCCCCACAGGCTGCGAAGCCACCCTTTGAAGAGGAAAAACCGGATGAATCCGGTCTGGTCTCGCCTTTCCTGGGGGGTGAAATGCCGGACTGGCTTTCTGAGGTTTCCAGTGAGGACCTGGGGGCTTCTGGCAGCGAGGTCGCCTCCACTTTTATCCTTTCAGAAGAAAAAGATATGGAGGCCGAATCTCCTTCGGCCTATCCTTTCTCCGGAGAAAATATGCCGGAGTGGTTGTCTGAAGAAGGGGAATCGCGGGGGGGCGAGGGCTCGTTGGAAGAGCCCGGGGAGGATGCCGAGATTGCTCCGGCACAAATGCCGAGCTGGTTGCAAGCCATGCGTCCTGTTGAAGCAGTTGCGCCCGGAAAAGCCCGATCTAAAAAATCAACAGCCATTGAAAGTGCCGGTCCATTGGCAGGGTTACAGGATATTCTACCGGCTGAAGATCTGGCTACCCAATATCGTAAACCCCCGGTCTACTCAACAAAACTGCGAGTGAGCGAAAGCCAACGAGCGCACGCGGATTTGTTAGAGAGTATTTTGGAGCAGGAAAACCAATCTAAAAATATCCGGACTGAAAACCTCCAGACCCCAAAATGGATGGTGCGTCTGATCATTGCCGCGCTTTTGATCGGCGTGCTGGTGCTGCCGATGCTGATCAGCCCATTCAGCAACCCGCTGGCTTTATCTTATCCAGCAGAATCGGTGACCAGTTTTTACCAGCAGGTCGAATCACTTGCTGGAGGCGCGCCTGTTCTGGTGGCATTTGATTATGATCCAGGTTTTTCAGGAGAAATGCGCTTTTCGGCGGCGGGAGTTCTTGAACGGTTGATTTCAAAGCGTGCCCGTATCGCCTCAATTTCAACCGTGGCCCAGGGACCAGTTTTGGGTGATGATCTGCTTAACACTGCTTTTCAGAACGCTTCCTCTGCGCAGCCCGGATTGGCGGCGGAATACCTCTTAGATGAGCAGACGATCAACCTCGGATATCTGGCAGGGGGTCTGGCGTCTTTGCAGGAGTTTGCGGTCCGTCCAAAGCAGGCAGTCCAGTTCAGGTTTGGTTCTGGTCTGGATGGAGAAACAGTTTGGAATGAACCCGCTCTGCAGGGTGTGGATCAGTCTGATGATTTCGCGATGGTCATAGTAATTACCGACAATATTGATACCGCCCGTTCGTGGATTGAACAGGTCCAACCGTTTATCGGTTCCACTCCGATGCTTATGATTACCAGCGCGCAGGCATCACCAATGCTTCTGCCATATTTGCAATCAGGACAGGTGCAGGGTATGCTATCCGGAATGAGCGGTGGCATGACCTATGAAAAACTGGCTGGCTCCTCCGCGGTTTCTGCTTCTTATTACAATGCCTATCAATACGCGATGATTATGGGTGTAGCTTTTGTGCTGTTGGGTCTGGTTTTCAAAATTCTGGTGAGTTTATTTACCCGACGCAAAGCGAAAGGTGAGGCTTAGCACATATGCAATCGATGGATTTGATCTGGACACTGGTCAGTTTTATTCTGACCCTGATGATCTTCAGTTATTTAGTAGGTGATAACCCACTATTTCGCGCGGCTTCTTATCTTTTTGTAGGAGTAACCGCGGGGTATGTTGCCGTGATTTCGATTTATCAGGTGATCCTTCCCAGACTCATCCAGCCATTAATGGAAGGCTCCTTGCTGGAAAAAGGGCTAACCCTGGTGCCGCTGGTCTTAAGCGCGCTGCTTCTGATGAAGTTGTCCCCAAAACTCTCTTCATTGGGAAGCATTTCTATGGCTTATCTGGTGGGCGTTGGGGCCGCGGTGGCAATCAGCGGCGCAGTGATGGGCACATTGATCAAACAAGTTCTTGCTTCGATCAATGTTTTTGATTTCCAAGGGGCTGGTTTGAATGTGAACCCGGTCTTCCAATTCACAGAAGGTGTGGTGATGGTATTGGGCACGCTCACCACATTGGCTTATTTCCAATTCAGCGCACGATCTCAGCCAGATCAAACCGTGAAACGACCGGCTGTTATTGAGGCTATGGCGCAAATTGGACAGATATTCATCGCGATCACGCTTGGGGCATTGTTTGCCGGTGTGTATGCGGCATCAGTGACTGCTTTGATCGATCGCCTTGATTTTGTGATACAGATCGTTAAAGATATCTTACTCAGTTAATTTGGATAGCAGACATAATGACGACTTCTCTTGTAGATGCTGAATCCGTACTGGCAATAGACCTTGGATCCGTTCAAACCCAGGTTTCCCTGTTTGATGTGGTTGACGGCCAATATCATTTCATTGCAAAAGGAACAGCGCCGAGCACGGTTGACGCGCCCTTCAGGGATGTTGCAGAAAGTGTTCACCAGGCTCTGGATTCTCTGCAGGAAATAACCGGGCGGGTTGTGGTAGATTCTGACGCTAAAATTATTCTACCGACCAAATCCAATGGCACGGGGGTTGACCGCCTGGTGGTGACCTTTTCTGCAGGCCCCGAAATTCGTGTTGCAATCGCGGGTTTGCTGGCCGATGTCTCTGTCGGAAGCGCCCAGAATCTGGTCAGGACAACTTATGGAAAGATTGTTGAAACCATTGGTTTGAATGATCGCCGCAGCCCCGAATTGAAAATTGACGCTGTCCTGGCAGCTAAACCCGATTTAATCATCTTGTCAGGCGGTACAGAATCGGGTGCTAACCGGTCTGTATTGCGTCTGGCGGAGTTGATCCTGATGGTGTGCCGTGTTCTTCCGCAGGAAAAAAGGCCGGACCTGTTGTACGCGGGGAACTCCACGCTGGCCAAGAAAATTCAAGCTGTGATGGAAAAATGGACCCATGTTCATGTCGCGCCAAATGTCCGCCCCACAGTGGATGTTGAAGACCTTGGCCCGGCGGAAGAAATGCTGAATGAAGTGGTGGGCAAGATCCGGTCCCGTCAGATTGGCGGACTGCAATCTTTGGCCACGATCAGCAGTGTACCTCCAATGCCGGCTTCCCATGCTTTTGGCAGAATCGTCCGGTTCCTCAGTAAAGTTTACGATCCTGTAAAAGGGGTTTTGGGTGTTGATCTTGGAGCCAGCAACACGACCATCGCGGCTGCGTTCGCCGGAAATGTTTCGATTAATGTTTTGCCAATGGGGATGGGAAAGAACATTAAAGCAGCGTTGCTTGAAGAAGGACTTTCTGATATCATGCGGTGGCTTCCATTGCACTTATCAGAATCAGTGGTGCGAGATTATCTCTGGCAGAAAAGCGTTCATCCCGGCATGGTTCCGTATACTACCGAAGCGCTGGCTATCGAGCAAGCTGTGGCGCGCCGGTTGCTCCAGCTGGGCATTCAGAAGACACGCGATAACTGGCCGCAAAAAGCCATGTCTTTTGAACCTATTCTCGCCAGCGGCGCGGTTCTGACAGATATCGCTTCGGCTTCGCAATCTCTGTTAATGTTGTTGGATGGCATCCAGCCTGTTGGCGTGACAACTTTTATTCTGGACCAGAATGGACTGACCTCCAGCCTTGGCGCGATTGGAAAGATAAATTCTATTTTGCCTGTCCAGGTTTTGGAATCAAAAGCGTTTTTGAATCTGGGCACCGTGATCAGTCCCATCAGCCGGTCGAAATACGGCACACAGATTTTACAGGTTCGTCTTGAATATGATGATGGGAATGAGGAGCAATTCAAAATCCAACAAGGGACAATCGTTTCCTTGCCGCTCCAGCCAGGACAGACGGCACATATTCATCTGAACCCATTAAGAAGAACCGAAATCGATATTTCAAGAAAACAGAGAGCCAATAGTTTCAGGATAATTGGCGGCGTTTGTGGCGCGGTTATTGATGCGCGTGGTCGTCCGATCTCGTTGCCCGCAGATGATTCTCGGCGCCGCGACCTGATGAAAAAATGGCGTATGTCGCTGGGAAAATGATCCCATCTAATTAATGCGGGTATTGGTATAGAATTTGCATCTGTTTATTCAGGAAAAAGTTATGCAAGCACCTATCAGTCATATCCTACCACTAACAATGATACGCAGAGCCAGAATGTTACCGGTTACTGGCCGCGTATTGGCACGCGTTGGACAGAAAGTGAGCGCGACGGATGTGGTCGCTGACGCTGATGTGTCTAACAAGCATGTTATTTTGAATATTCGCCGCGCGCTGAATCTATCTGCGCAAGACGATCTTCAAAAAATCATTGAACACCGGGTAGGAGATAAGGTTCAGGAAGGTGATGTCATCGCGGAAACCAGCGGTGTATTTAAGCGGGTAGTTTACGCTCCGGTTTCCGGGCAAATTGATTCAATCAGCGGCGGGCAGGTCCTGATTGAAGTTCAGGGTGATCATTTTAAGCTTTTGGCCGGGCTGAATGGTGAGGTCACTGAGGTGATCCCCGAACAAGGAGTCATCCTGGAAGCTCATGGCGCGTTGATCCAGGGGGTTTGGGGAAATGGGAAAATCAACATGGGCATGCTTCTCAACCTGGCGCAGGAAGCGGGAAAAGAGCTTACCGGCGAAATGCTGGATGTCAGCATGCGGGGTGCGGTAGTCCTTGGAGGGCATTGTTCATCCGCAGAAGTGCTCCGCATCGGGATGGATCTGCCCTTACGCGGATTGATCCTGGGAAGTATGACCGCGGAACTGGTCCCTATTGCGAGACAGGTGGAGTACCCGGTGATCGTTACCGAGGGTTTTGGTATTTACCCCATTAACAATATCGCGTACCGCATTCTTACAACTAACGAGCGCCGGGATGTATGCTTAAATGCGGTTGAGTGGGACAGATATGCCGGAGAGCGGCCTGAAGTGGTTATTCCCCTGCCCGCAACCGGCAATCTTGCGCCTGAAGTCGCGCAGTTTAAGACTGGTCACACTGTCCGGATCAAAGGCGCGCCATACAGCAAACAGGTTGTTGGCGTGCTGGTAGAAATGCTGCCGGGTTTGACACTGATGCCCAATGGGTTGAGAGTTCCTGCGGCAAGCATCAGGCTGGAAAATAATGAGGAAATTAATATACCCTTGGCGAATTTAGATGTGCTAGACTAATAGAGAGAAATTTTGATTTCTTATTCCAAAAGGAGAAATGCAAATGACTGATTTTGACGATAACATCTTTGATGAATTTGAAGAAGAGCCCATTCCAGAGCCTGAACAGGAACCGGAAGGAAGGAAGTCTGCCGGTAACCGTACTTTTGTGATTGCAGCGGGCGCCCTGGGAGCAATTTTTCTTCTGGCCCTGATCGCGTTAATTGTCTATGCGGTGATCATTGTTCCGCAAAGAAACGCGGCCAGGTTGGAACAGGCTGCTCAGATTAATGCGCAAAATACTGCGACTTCAGCGGCGGCAACTGAATTTGTGTTTGCTCAGCAACTTGCGCTCACGCCCAGTGAAACGCCAGTGCCGGAGGATACAGAGCCGCCAACCCCAACTTCAGTTGTAGTGTTTGCTACCGATACTCCCGAAGCGGCGCTGGACACTGCACAGGAACCGGTATTGGCCGCGGATAGTGAATTGAACGCCCGCACGGCCACGGTGGCCGCGTTATTAACAATGGCGGCAGGCGGCACTTCTCCTGCTGATCTTACTGCGACTTCCGGCGCGGGAACCCCGTCGGCTTCTCCGACCGCGCTGCCCACCACGGGCTTTGCTGATGAAGTCGGCTTGCCAGCACTGCTGGGAATCGCTGTGTTGCTGTTGGGCGTCATTGTTCTCGCTCGACGTCTCCGGATAGCCGCGAACGCCTGATGACGTTTGTTTGGTTGGCCTGTCAGTCAGATCCTTTTGGAGTATTTTTTCAGACCTGATCTCTGATCGTATGGTCAGGTTCAGTTTGTTTCAAACAAAGCAGGTTCTGAGGTAAACTCAGAACCTGCTGTTTCTTTGTCAGGAAAAAAGATGGTTATGAAATGCTGGTCGCGATATGCTCGCCAAATTTCAGCATGGCTTTGACCATTTCCGTGGAACGGCCTTCCGCGTAGACCCGCAGGACAGGCTCAGTACCTGAAGGGCGGATCAGAAGCCAGGAATCATCTGCAAAGATGTATTTGACTCCATCAATGGTGACCACCTCTTTTAACGATTGACCGCCAATCACTGCCGGCGCTTCCTGTTCCAGGCGCGTTACCATCTTATCCTTCGCGACAGGGTGTTTTAGACGGAGATCACTGCGCTCATAAAAAGCGGGGCCAACTTCGTCCAAAAGATTGTTCACAAGTTCGTGCAGCGTTACACCGGCGTCGGAAACAATTTCTACCAGCAGCAATCCCATCAGGATGCCATCTCCTTCGGGAATATGACCCTTGAAAGAGATACCGCCCGATTCTTCTCCACCGATCAACACATCTTCTTTCATCATGTAATCCGCGATGTGGTTGAACCCGACCGGGGTTTCATGCAGAGTGAGGCCATATTTCTTTGCGAGCCGGTCAATCATTCTGGTGGTTGAAATGGTTCGAACGACGGATCCGGTCAGGCCACGTTTTTCGACCAGATATTTCAGGGCGAGCGCCATAATTTTGTGCGGGTCGACAAAATTGCCGCGTTCATCCATCGCACCGATCCGGTCTGCGTCACCATCGGTCGCCAGCCCAAAGCTGCCCATGCCGGTACAGATCGCGCCGGCCAGCGTTCCCAGATATCTGCCGATTGGTTCGGGATGGACACCCCCAAAGCCGGGATTCATTTCTCCACGGATTTCATAAACCTCGCAGCCAGTCCCGTTGAGAATACCCTGGATGACTCCGCGCCCTGACCCATACATTGAATCCACAACAATCCGTTGTTTGCCATTGGCGATGATGTCAAAGTTGATCAACTTTCGGAGATGTTCGTGGTAGCTGGGAATAGGGTTGAAACGGGTGATCAGGCCAAGATCCAGGGCTTTTTCATAATCCATCAGATTGGGACCGCGCCCTTGCGCTTCATTGTCGTTTAGATAGACCTCGACCTTACGACATTGTTCCGGTGAAGCAGAGTTCCCGCAGTTTGACTTGAGCTTGACGCCGTTATAGCGCGGCGCGTTGTGTGAGGCAGTGATCATTACACCTGCCACTGCGTTGAGGTTTTTCACGGAGTAGGAGATGGCCGGGGTGGGAGCGTCGGACTGGGTCAGAAAAACAGTGAACCCATTCGCCGCCAGAACACGGGCCACGTCTTTGGCGTACCGGTCAGAGAGAAATCTTGTGTCAAACCCAACGACCATTTTTTTTGCATTGGGTTCGTTATCGAGAGAATGGCCGTTACTCCAAGATTCGGATGCGGCTGCATCCGCAATAGCCTGGGTTACGAGCCTCAAGTTGTGAAAGGTAAATGTGTCGGAAATAACTGCTCGCCAGCCATCAGTTCCAAAGCTTACTGTCATGTTTGTGCTCCTGAAAGAGGATTTAATCTTTTATGATTGTGTTTTTGCGTCTACCAGCCGGGGACTGGTGTCGCGGTTTGCAGCAAAGAACGAACAATCCACCCTTCCAGATTTCCCAATTCTCTGGATGTCCGGATATGCACCCATGTGGCGCCATCAGCTTCGACGATCTCAGGCAGGACTTCTACCAGCATACCATTGCTCATAACGATAACGTAACTGGCAGTGTAGCTGGGCTCTTGCCGGATGATCGCGCCGTCGTCTCCCTTTGCGTTGATCCGCGCGTACACCGGGGTGGGCGCGGGTGTCAGGGTTTGGGTGGGGGTGCGGGTTGGGACCAGCGTGTTGGTCGGCGTAGAGGTGATTGTGGGGGGCAGGGGTGTTGTGGAGGCGGTTGGAGAGGTGGTAAAGGTTGGTGTGTTCGTCGTGGTTGGAGAAGGCAGGGCCAGATTGGTGCTCACGGCGGTGCCTAACCCACTGATAATGATCACCGCTGCCACGCCTGTCAGCGCCAGCGTGCTGCTGACGGTATAGCCAAAGAAATTGGAAGGACGCATACCCAGGATCGCCAGCATAATTGAACCAATTAAAGCTGCCAGCGCGAGATGAACCGCGAATACGATCAAACCGTCTGGCCAAAGCCCCCGCGCGCCAACAGCCAATCCAAATCCGGCCGCGCCAACCGGTAAATATAATTCATAGGCCAGTGCAACACTGGCGACTAATGGGCGTTGCTGCGGGGATCGAATGAGGAGATAAATGGTCAATGCCGCGCCAATCGAGAGGACAATAATGTCGGGCCATGAAAAATGAGTGTGGTAAAAGGCCTGATCCAACGACAGCGCGGCACTATATCTGGAAAGCCACCCGCTGATCAAACCGCTCAGAAATACCAACAGACCACCGATGCTGATTCCACCCAGGGACTGGAGGAAGAAAACCGGGGATCCAACGACCGTGGCCAGCGCCAACCCGCTCACCGGTGCCATAAAAGGCGCCAGGAGCACGGCCAACAGGTACAGCGACGGCGAGTCAACAAAAATGGCAATGCCGATTGCCACGCCACACAGTAAAGAGAACAGGAAGAAATCAAAAGAAGGGATCATGCGGCGCGCCAGATCCTGAAGGAAATCATTTCGAGCGCCGATTCCTTTGGGGATCACTGTCCGCTTCTGACGGCGCCTGCGCGCGGGCGGCAGGTTTTCCTGGTTATTGGTTGGGATGGGCTCGCTGGTGGGTAGGCTCATTTTCTTAAACTGGCAGCTATCCGTCCGGGTTTTTCTAACAGCGAGAAGGCGGTCAGAATATCTGGAACTACCAGATCCGCAGACAACAGGGTGGAGAGGGCAGTGCCCTCCTGGGAAAGCACACAAATGCCAAGCGCCGCGTTCTTTAACATGCCCGCGTCATTGGCTCCCTGCCCAATGGCAATGACCTTCTCGCTGCCAAGCCGGGCAACATAACTGGCTTTTTGCTCCGATTCATTGCCTGCTTGCAGACGGGTTGCTTTTAAACCAAGCAGCTGGTCAATCAGGGATTGCTTTCCATGGGTGTCCGCGGTGACCAAATGCACGTCGAGAGAGCCGCGGAGACGATTGAGGCTTTGTGATACACCTTCGATTAAAACCCCATCCACCGCCAGGGTTCCGTTGACATCCAGGACGAGGTGCTCCAGCGTTAACCGGTCTCTGCCGGGAATATTGATCTCAATCATGTGATTATTATAATACAGATAGTAAAAAGCATTTACGGGGGGCAGAGATCGTGTTTATTGATTTCACGGACTGGATTCTGCTTGACAAAGTTGACTTTAATTATTATCATTATTGATAATAATAATGTTGTTAGAAATAGTAACTTTGGAGGTGGAGTATTGTCACTGAATAAAGCGGAATTGATCATACATCCTGTTCGTTTGCGTATTTTACAATCGCTTTCTCGTGGAGAGTTGACAACCCAACACATCTCTGAGGCTTTGCCAGATGTGGCGACATCTTCCATCTACCGGCATTTGAAGCTCTTGCTAAAAGGCGGAATTGTGGAGGTCGCTGACACACGTCCGGTCAAAGGGATTAAGGAGAAAGTTTATCGCCTGGCGCTGGCTCCGCGATTGAACCAGAAGGACATGGCAGATTTCTCGAAAGAGGAACACCTGAAATACTTTACTTCTTATATCGCCACCCTGTTGCAGGGGTTCGCAGATTATTTGAAATCAAAAGAGGAAGATCATCCCGATTTTGAAACAGACCATGTAGGATATACGGAGTTGATATTTTTTGCCAATGAAGATGAACTGAAAACGTTGGGTGCAGAAATGAACAACGCGATCCGGAAAGTCGCTCAAAATCCGCCAGGAAACGGACGACAGCAACGCAAAATGGCTTTTATCACTCACCCCGTCAAACCTGATATGGAGGAAAAATGGAATTGACATTTGGTTTGGAAGACTTAGCGCCCTATTTACCCTTGTTGATCCCGCTTTTTGTGATTCAACTTGGTTTGATGATTACGGCATTGCTCGATCTTTCGAAGCAAAATGTGACCCGCGGGCCAAAATGGATGTGGGTTCTTATTATTTTGTTTGTCAATTTGATCGGTCCGATCATTTATTTTGTGGTCGGGCGAGAGGAAAACTAACATGCAGCCGAACGGGCCAAAGCAAGCCGCCATCCGCTGCGAGAATCTTACCAAAAGGTATGGAGAGGTATTGGCGCTGGATCACCTGGACCTGTCCGTGCCGTATGGTTCCATCTTTGGCTTTTTGGGAAGAAATGGGGCAGGAAAGACCACTACCATTCGCCTGCTGACCGGCCTTGCTCATCCCACGGAAGGCAGCGCCTGGGTTGGCGGGCAGGAAACCACAAATGGGAATCACGCTGCCCGCAAGCAATTTGGTTATCTTCCCCAGGAGCCGGCTTTTTATGGGTGGATGACAACGGTTGAATATCTGGATTATACGGCGCGGTTGTTTGGGCTATCGGCTGCCGCCCGCAAACAGCGCATCCAGGAAACTTTGGCGCTGGTGGACCTCAAAGATGCCGCCCGGAGGCGGATTTCGGGTTTTTCGGGCGGAATGAAACAGAGATTAGGGATCGCCCAGGCTTTAATCCACCAGCCGCAGGTCCTGTTTCTTGATGAACCGACCAGCGCTCTGGATCCGGCCGGAAGGTATGAAGTTCTCGACATGATCGCAGGACTGCGCGGGACAGTAACCGTGTTCCTCTCCAGCCATATTCTGGTGGATGTGGAGCGCATCTGTGATACCATCGCCGTCATTCACAAAGGGCGTTTGATCAAAGTGGCGGGGAAGGATGATCTGCTGGCGCAGTATGCGGTTAATGCTGTGGTTTTGGAATTTGAAAACCCGGGCCCGGAACACATCCTGACCTTGGTGCACCAGCTTTCTGGTGTTCAATGGGTGGAGCGTGTCGAACAGAAGCAAAACGGGCTTCGGATTCTGGTTTCTGATGTGAGTACCGGTAAAGAGGAGTTGATCCCGATGGTTACGGACAGCAAGCTGATCCTGAATCGTTACGAATGGGTCCGACCATCTTTGGAAGAGATTTTTTTGGAGATCAGTGTCTGATATGCTGGCTTATACGTACACTTTATCTATTATTCTGATGATCAGCGTTCCAGTTATCCTGGCGGTGGTGCTCAGAAGGTATTTTCAAGTCCCCTGGCTCCTGTTCGGAATTGGGACATTGACTTTTGTCGGATCTCAGGTGGTACATATTCCATTAAATAACCTGTTGATGGATCTTGGCGTTCTTCCTCAAAATGCCAAAGAAGGTTGGGATTTGATCCGGATGGTTGGAATACTTGGACTGACGGCGGGGCTTTGTGAGGAATTGGCGCGCGCGGCAGGGTACGCCCTGCTGCGCAAATCCCGCCGTTTTGAAGATGGTCTGATGCTGGGGATTGGACACGGTGGGGTGGAGTCGATGGTTTTAGGAGGTGTGTTGACTGCCGCCACGATCAGCAGCCTGATAATGCTGCGGGGGCAAAATTTGCAGGATCTTGGATTGAATGCGGATCAGATGGAAACGCTGACACTGCAAATGGAGCTTTTTACCCGGTCGGCGTGGTCAGGGTTTGCCCCCTTCTTTGAGCGCCTGCTGGCGATGACGCTCCACATTGTTCTCTCAGTGCTGGTGTGGAAGGCGTTCAGCGAGCGCAATGCATGGTATGTGGTGCTGGCAATCGTTTATCACGCGCTGGTGGATGCGTTTGGGGTTTTTGTTGCGGTACGCACCAGCAATCTATGGCTGATTGAGGCTGCCTTTCTGGCGTTTGTCCTTCCCGGATTGGTATGGTTGGGATTGCAATTCCGCCGGGAGAAACCAACCCAACGCGCGGCACGCCCTGGCAGCGAGGGCAGGCTGCTCCTGGTGGCATTGCGCAAAGAGCTTCTCGCTTTGTGGCGGACAAAAAGGTTCTTAATCACAATCGCAGTATTTGGGTTGTTTGGGTTGATATCACCTTTGCTGGCTTATTTTATGCCGGAGATTTTGGGAAGCGTAGAAGGCGCGGAAATGTTCGCGGATTTGATCCCTGAACCGACGGTCTATGACGCGGTGACACAATACATTAAGAATATCACCCAGTTTGGTTTCCTGATCGCGATTTTATTGGGGATGGGGGCTGTCTCTGGCGAAAAGGAAAGGGGAACGGCGGAGCTGATCCTTTCTAAACCTTTGCCGCGCTGGGCGTTCATCCTGAGTAAATTTACTGCGCAGGTGATATCCTATTTTGCCGCGTTTGTTGCAGCCGCGTCGGGCGGGTATCTTTATACCCGGATTCTGTTTGGAGAGGTCTCATTGGGTGGTTTTGTCGCTGTTAATCTCCTGCTCTTGCTGTGGCTGCTGACGTTTGCCGCGATTACCTTGCTGGCGAGCGTGGTGGGTTCTTCGATAGGCGCGGCTGCGGGAATGGCTCTGGGTGGCGCTGTTCTCCTGATGCTGGCCGGGAGTTTGCCCCGGTTTGGGGCCTTGTTTCCCGGAGGGTTGGTGGCCTGGGCCGGACAGATGATTTCCGGATCGGGAGCGGATCAGATTGGCCCAAATTTTGGGGCTGTGGCCGCCAGCCTGGTGATTATTATCCTGTGTAATATCTGGGCGGTTGGCTTCTTTGAGCAGCAGGAATTATAGTTTGCAGGATGTACAATCCGGCCGTTTGCCACAGGGATTGGCACTGGGTTGGTATAATAGCCGATGATAAGGCTAATGTTTTTCTGAATTCCTGAAACTATGTTAATATATGGCCTGAGTCTGAGCAGTGACTGAGGCCATATCATTTCGCTATCGAAAATATCAAAGGTGCCGGGTGTTCACATGGAGCGTTTGAACAATAACCATCATTCCCAAAAGATACTCACTGTGATCCTGCTGGGTGTGTTTATCATCAGTGGCTGTGCTGGATTGGGCGATCCGGTTTCTCCCTCGCCTTCCGCTGAGCCAGTAATTAAAATTGCCACGACAACCTTACCTCTAGTTGAGTCAACACCCACCCCGGAGCCGGAACCGGCCCGGGTGATCCTGGTGGGTTCTCAGGAATCATCTCCACAATTTTTTCAACAGGTTCAATCTGTGTTAAACGAACTGGCTGCTTCAGCCGGGTTTGATTTTGAGGTGCGCCCCACATCCGGGGAACTGAATCTGAATGTAGATTCAGGAATTGTTGTGTTTTTACAGTCACCGGCAGACCTGGAGAACCTGGTTACTTCTTCACCCCAGACCCAATTTGTGGTGTTCAGCGCGCTGGACCCGCAGCCAATGGAAAATCTGAGCGTTGTCCGGCTGCACCCTGACCGGGAAGCGTTTCTGTCAGGTTATCTCACCACCCTGATCGCTTCGGATTGGCGTGCCGGCGCTTTGCTGCCTTCAGACAGTGAAATCGCAGGCAACCTTTCGGTCGCTTTCCAGAACGGTGGACGGTATCTGTGCGGGATTTGCGCCACACAGTTCGCGCCTTACACCAGCTTTCCCGTGGTGGCAGCCATGCCGGCAAACAGCGATGCCGGTTCCTGGCAGTATGGGTTAGAGGAATTGGAAAAACTGGTGATTTATTCCCTGTATGTCGCACCGGAATCTGCTTCGATGGATATTTTCACTTTGCTGGCAGGCAAAGGGATCGTGCTGGTGGGAGGGCAGACCCCACCGCAAGAGATGCTTCCCCTGTGGGCTGCCACGGTGACTCAGGATGTCTCCCAGCCGCTGCGGCAGGTCTTTGCCAGCGCGGTGAATGGAGAGGGTGGTCAGGTCGTGGACGCTGCGCTGATCGTGACCGATGTGAACCCTGAGTTGTACAGTGAAGGCCGCCAGCGCCTGGTAACCGAGATGATTCCCGCATTGGAAAATGGCGCGGTTTATACCTTGAGTGTGTCGTTGGAATAATCTACTTCTTTCAGGGGGTGTCTTTCAGATCGGGATCGTTCCCCATGAAATATTGGGTGGTGGCCTGGCCGGATTGTGAAACCCCTTCCCGCCTGAACACTTTTCCGATGGTCAAAAAGAGAATTTTAATGTCCAGCCACAGGGACCAGTGATCTGCATACCACACGTCCAGCCGGAATTTATCCTGCCAGGAAACTGCATTGCGGCCATTAATCTGTGCCCAGCCGGTTATGCCGGGAAAAACATCATGGCGGCGCATCTGCTCTGGCGAATAACGGTTCAGATATTCAATCAACAAGGGACGCGGCCCCACCAGGCTCATCTCACCTTTCAAAACGTTGAATAACTCCGGAAGCTCATCCAGGCTGACGGAACGCAGGAAACGCCCCAGTGCGGTCAATCTGCGGTGGTCTGCGAGAGGTTTTCCATCCCGTCCAGTGGCGTGGCGCATGGTGCGGAATTTGGACAGGGTGAAAATCTGGCCTTTGTAACCAGGGCGCTGCTGGCGAAATAATACCGGTGATCCATCTGAGAGCCAGATGGTTACCGCCACAGCAGCCATCACCGGAGAAAGGATGATCACCCCGGGAATGGTCAGGATCAGGTCAAAAAGACGTTTTTGAGGCGGTATGCCTGGCGGGAATAGCTTCATAAAGGCATTTTACCAAAAATAAGTTAAGATTGATATAATTTGAGTAGTATTGAAGAAAGGAAGTCAACCATGTCCAGTTATAAACTCACTATTGAATATTGCTCAGTTTGACATTACACCGACCGGGCTGTCAGTCTGGCAGCGAATTTATTGAACCAGTTTGAGCAATTTATTGATTCGATCACTTTGATCCCTTCAGATGGGGGAAGGTTTGAAGTCACTGTTAATGGGGATCTGGTGTATTCAAAATTATCCACATACCGTCACGCGAATCCGGGTGAAGTGGAAGCTATGGTACAGAACTATATTCGGGAAGGAAAGAAATGAGTGAAAAAAAAGGCCGTGTGTTCTCCGGCGCTCGCCCTACAGGACGGCAACATTTAGGGAATTACCTGGGCGCGATTCAAAATTATGTGGCGCTGCAGGATGATTATGAATGTGTGTATTGCATTGTTGATATCCATGCTTTAACGACCATGGAAACCACGATAGGGCTCAGGCAAAATACTTTTGAGATGGCTTTAGATTGGCTGGCTGCCGGAATACGTCCTGAAGACGCGATTATTTTCATTCAGTCTTATGTCCCTGAAGTCACCGAACTGCATACCATTCTTTCGATGGTGACCCCATTGGGCAAATTGACAGACCTGCCGACTTTCAAAGAAAAAATCCGCCAGCATCCCAACAATGTCAATTATGGCCTGGTGGGCTATCCAGTTCTGATGACGGCGGATATTGTGCTGTATAAAGCCGGTCTGGTTCCGGTGGGTGTTGACCAGGCGCCGCATATTGAGTTCGCGCGCGAGACCGTGCGCTCGTTCAATTACCGTTACCAGACGGATGTTTTGATTGAGCCACAAATGAAGGTCACTCAGGTTCCCAAGGTTATTGGGATTGACGGGCAGCAAAAAATGAGCAAGAGCCTCGATAACCATATTGAGATCGCCGCCACCCCGGAAGAGACCCGCAAACGCGTGATGATGATGGTCACCGATCCGCAGCGCCTTCGCCGCACCGACCCGGGAGATCCGGATGTGTGCAATGTGTTTTCGATGCACAAAGTTTTCTCCTCGCGGGAGGAAGTGGAGCAGGTCAACGTGGAATGCCGCCGGGCGGGGATTGGTTGTGTAGATTGTAAGAAGATGCTGGCGAAAAACATGAATGAATATTTCACTCCTTTCCGGGTGCGCCGCGCCGAATTTGAGAGTAAACCGGATCAGGTGTGGGAGATCCTGGATGACGGGGCGAAGCGCGCGGGCGCCATTGCCAAAGCGACCATGGAAGAGGTCCGGGCGGCGGTTGGTATCCGCTGATTATTTTGAGTTTTGAATCGTAAGAACCACCTGGAATTCCAGGTGGTTCTTTTTGTTGGATGCAGGAATTGGCGGGAGTGGATGCGCTGTCTGATTTAGCAATGAACGGGTTATCCGGTGCCAAACCGGTAGGCCACAAATTCAATGATGATGCCGTAAAGAATCCCCGCGATCAATGCCGGGATGTCCCGCATTCCGGTGCTGATGAAGAAGGCCAGGCTGACAACCAGGCCTAATAAGGCCCCCCGCGCATACCGGTTTGCTGGATTAGAAGCCAGCTTCAATTCAGCGGCCAGGCCCAATACCAGGCCGATGATAATCCGGTTGTACCACATGCCAATGATATAGAATTCGTTCCCTTTAAATCCACCGGCGCGAATTGTCCCGCCGATGATGCAGATTACTCCCAGCAGGGCCCCGGTGATCAGGGAAATTATCAGACGTTTTTTGAGTTTATTCATCAGGTCTTGATTCACTTTCAGAACGATAGATATATATAGATCTTATCAGAAATTGGTATCTGAGAGGTGTATTCGGTATAATTTTCAAAGAATCAATGCGCATCATGATTGAGGAGGTTTAACATGCGGGCTGTTATCCAACGCGTCCGGCGCGGCGGCGTTTCTGTTGAAGGCAGAGAAGTGGCAAAGATAGGCCAGGGATTGGTAATCCTGTTGGGGATTGGCCCGGAAGATACAGAAGAGATCGCCAGGGCGATGGCTTATAAAATATCCAGAATGCGGATTTTTGAGGATGACCAGGGAAAGATGAATTTATCGGTGCTGGATGTTAGCGGTGAGGCAATTGTCGTCTCGCAATTCACACTTTACGCCAACACCAAAAAGGGGCATCGTCCCTCATTTATCCTCTCCGCACCGCCAGAGATGGCCAGCCCGCTGGTGGACCGGTTTGTGGAATTGATGAGCGAGCAGGGCGTTGTCACGCAGGCCGGTGAGTTTGGGGCGCACATGCTGGTGGATATTGAAAACGATGGACCGGTGACAATCTGGCTAGAAATGTGAGTTTTCCGGCTGGATCACCGCGTTTGACCGCACCAATAAATTGGCAAATGGGTCGTCCAGCCGGCCATCTGTCACTTGAGGGTTTTGCCGGCGCAGGCTTTCAACGGCCATAACCACTTCAGGAACCGTGCTTTTTCTTCCGGTGCGGCGCTCGGTGTTCCTGACAAAAAGGGCGTGCTGAGAACGGTGGCACAGCGCGGCTGCGATCTTTTTGGGCAAAACGGTCTGGATATCTAAAATCAGGTGGGCTTCATCCAGCTGGTTGGCAAGATGGGGTTTGGGATGGTCGGGAAAAGAAGCCTGAAAGGTGTAAAAAAGCGGGGCATTTTCACCGAGTAATTCAATCGCGGAACGGGCAGCCTGATGCGCGAGCAGGTGGCCAGGATGTCCGTATTCTCCATTAGAGCCGTGAGAGACCAATACATTGATCCCCAGGTTTTGAATAAAATCAGTAATTCGCTGCGCCACTTCCGTGAGATCTTCCGCGAAGGGATACAGCGCGTTATCGGGACCGACTTTAGGATCGATGTAGTCCAGGAAAGTCAACGATTTGCCGCCCAAGGCTTTCACCGCGTTGGCCATCTCCTGAGATCGCACCGCGCCAAGCTGCTCCTGGGAACAAACCGGTGGGTCGCCGGCTTCACCCCCTTCACCGCGCGTCGCGCATAAGTAATGGACACAGGCTCCCTGTTCCGCCAGCAGCGCCAGTGTGCCGCCAGCCAGCATGGTTTCATCATCCGGGTGTGCAATGAACACGAGAATGTTCATAAGACAGCGTTTCTCCTCATCAGGAAATGATTAATGTTTTGTAAGAATCCCTTGTAAAGTGGTTGAAAGTCATTATTGGAGATGGGATTGGACACATGTTCCAGTTATAATATCAGGTGCGATGAAATATGGAAACAGCTCAACAGGGATTCTTCCAGCAATTTGATAAACTTACCATATCTTTCGCGATGATAGCAAGGGCGTTGTTTAATGCCCAATTATAGTGTTTTATGAGGAGAAAAAGAAAATGAACGTTGCCACTTTGTTTCAAGGTGTCGCATTGATTTCCTGGTTGGCAGTGGTGGGCGTATTGGTTTTCACAATCTTTCAAGCATCCCGCAACAACCCGGTGCGCGGCGGGCGTACGCTGATCCTGGTGGTTGTCGCGGTGGCAATTGTGTTCAGCACTGTCAGCGCGGGGTTGGTCTTTGTCAGCCCGGAGGAACGCGGGGTAGTGGTTTCCGCCTTTTCTCCCAGGGGTTACCGGGAGCAGCCTTTAGAACCCGGGTTGAAATGGGTGCTGCCATTCGCGGAAACGGTGATCACTTATCCCATTTCCAGGCAAACCTACACCATGTCCATCGCGCCTGAAGAAGGTCAGACGAGGGGAGATGACTCCATCGAGGCCCGCACGTCGGATGGGCAGAAAGTGCTGATTGATGCCTCGGTGATTTACCAGATTGATGCTGCAGAAGTCGTGACGGTGCATATTAACTGGCAGGATCGATATTCAACTGATTTGATCCGGGCGCTTTCCCGCGGTGTGATCCGGGATGCGGTTTCACAGTTTCAGATAGAGGAAGTCTACAGTAAAAAACGGTTAGAGCTCAGCAGTATGGTCCGCGAAGAACTGACGAACAAATTGAATGAGAATGGTCTGATCCTCGTGGATTTTGTCCTGCGGAATATCAGCTTCTCTGACGAGTACGCCGCTTCGGTGGAACAGAAACAAATCGCCGAACAGCAAGCCCAGCAGGCCTTTTTTGTGGTTGAGTCGAAAAAGCAGGAAGCGGAACAGGCCCGCCAGGTCGCTGAGGGTCGGGCAGACGCTGCTGTGATTGAAGCGGAAGGCCGGGCCAAGGCCAGAATTATTGAGGCTGAGGCTGAAGCGGAAGCGCTGTTGTTGATCGCGGACGCGATTGCCGGAAATAAGGATCTGCTGACGTACCAATATATCAACCAGATCACTCCCAATATCGAGGTGATGCTGCTGCCCAATGATTCGCCATTCCTGTTTCCGCTGCCGGAAATTGGTCCTTTGCCCTCCACAACGGTAACCCCCGTGCCGGCTGAATAAAATTTAGTGTTCACGAGGCCCGGCACAGCTAATTTACCCTGTGCCGGGCTGTATTTTACAGGATGGTGTTTTATTGATGAGCTCACACAGTCCCTCCGGAAAACAGATCCGCCTCACGAGTTTATCCAGCTGCGCGGGTTGAGCATCGAAACTGAGCGCTGACGCGCTGGCGCACGTGCTGCGCCCGATAAAAGATATTTATGCGTCGCAGAACTTTCCAGATTTGCTGGTCGGTATGGATGTGCCGGATGACGCTGCTGTATGGCAGATCGCTGAGGACCGCGCCATTGTAATGACGACGGATTTCTTCACGCCGGTGGTGGACAATCCATACCATTATGGCGCGATCGCGGCTGCCAACAGTTTGTCAGATATCTACGCGATGGGCGGGCGGCCCTTCCTGGCTTTAAACATTGCCGCGCTGCCTCCTGATCTCCCTCTTGAGGTTTCTACGGAAATTATTCGGGGCGGTGCCGAGAAAGCAAAAGAGGCCGGGGTGGTGATCGCGGGCGGGCATACCATACAGGATAAAGAACCCAAATATGGGCTGGTGGCTCTTGGATTTGTGGACCCGCGGAAAATGCTTACCAAAACCGGGGCGTGCCCTGGAGACCGGCTGATACTAACCAAGCCGCTCAGTTTTGGGGTTGTCACCACCGCTTTGAAACAGCAAAAAGCACACCCGGAAGATGTGGCAGAGGTGATTGAATGGATGTCCAGGCTGAACGCGGGTGCGGCTGAATTGGCCGTGGAATTTGAATTAGCTGCAGGCACAGATATTACCGGATACGGCCTGATGGGACATGGTCTTGAAATGGCGAATTCCGGCAGAGTTGGCTTCCGGCTGTGGTTTGAACAGCTTCCTATACTGGAATCTGCCACACGTTACGCGGCCATGGGCACTTTTCCCGGTGGTGCGGCAGACAACCGGATGTATTACAGCGGGTCCGTGAAACTGCCGGAGCACTTTGAAGAACCGCTTGAAATGTTGTTGTATGACCCACAAACCAGCGGCGGCTTACTGCTGGCGGTGCCCTCGGCCCGGGTGGATGATTTCAGGCGGCGTGCGTCTGAGATGGCACAGCCGGTTTGGGAGATCGGGGAAGTGGTTGAAGGTGAAGGGATTACGATTTTGTAAGGTGGTTTCCAATTGTCTTAAATCACCGCAGACTGGTCTATAATAATTAAAGCAAACATTGATGCTCACTTCATTTCCCAAACCCGTCTTAGCTGGTCATCTCTTATACAATTTAATGAATGAACACAGGAACGCAGCTCAAAGTGAATGTTCCTGATTTTAAGATTATCCTCCTGTGTTGGCGCGATCCTGTATCTTTCATGAAGAATCTGATGAGAAACCAGGATCCGGTTTAGAAAAGCATGGTAATGAAAGAAATCTCAGATAAATTAAAAGGAATTTTGGATACGCTCCCGAATAAACCCGGCTGTTACCTGATGAAGGACCAGGCAGGTAAAGTCATTTATGTGGGGAAAGCGATCAACCTTCGCAACCGGGTGCGTTCCTATTTCCACAGTTCCGCGGAGCTGGATGTGAAAACCGGTCAGCTGGTGCGGCACATTGAAGATATTGAGTGGATTGTGGTCGGATCAGAGCTTGAAGCTTTGATCCTTGAAATGAACCTGATCAAGAAATACCGTCCCCGCTACAACATCCGTTTAAAAGATGATAAGCGATATCCGTACATCAAAGTGCATTGGGCTGACCCGTTCCCTAAAGTAACCGTGACCCGCCGGATGGTTGAAGATGGTTCGCGGTATTACGGCCCTTACACAAGCGTGTGGGCAGTCCACCAGACTCTGGACGTGCTGCGCCGGATTTTTCCTTATCTGACCTGTGACCGGAATATCACCGGGGAGGACGCAAGACCCTGCCTGTACTATGATATCAAGCTGTGCACCGGGCCCTGCATTGGCGCGATCGATCAGGAAAATTACCGCCAAATGATTGATGACCTTTGCAACTTTTTAGGCGGGCACACCGAACCGATCGTGGAGCGGCTTTACCATGAAATGGGAGAGGCTTCGGAAGCGCTTCGTTTTGAACAGGCCGCGGCCATTCGCGACCGGATACAGGCCATTGATAAGGTTGTTGAGCGGCAAAAAGTTATCTCAACGGATAAGGTTGACTCGGATGTAGTCGCGATGGCGCGCGCGGATGGTGAAGCCTGCGTGCAAATCTTCTTCATCAGGGCCGGAAAGTTGATTGGACGGGAATACTTCATCCTGGAAGGTACCGAGGATGAGGCGGACAGCGAG
>ENA-OSEO01002828-OSEO01002828.1-sediment-metagenome-genome-assembly--contig:-NODE-2828-length-22760-cov-5.184896_pt1 | contig 22760 bp, 22 predicted proteins | sample MGYA00237883_ERZ534232 | MGnify/ENA metagenome assembly ERZ534232
GGCAGGGGGCCGTGTCCCCGGAGGGACAACGCGCCGAGGCCGATCAAGGTCTGCAAGAAGCCGTAGCCGGCCGTCACTTTCCAGTGGGCGATGGCCATTTCGTTTGCCAGCAGTTGGTAGACGTGCCTTCTGTGGGGTTTGAGAAGGTTTTCGCCGTCTTTCAGCCGGGCATATTCGGCGATCGATTTACCGATTTTACGTCAAACGTGAAATCGGTAAGTGGAGATGCTGGGATTGTGGGGGTTCAGGGGTGATTTACCGAAAATACGTTTGACGTGAAATCGGTAAAAGGTTTTTTCAGGTTTGGAGTTCGGTAGGTCGACGGATGTGGCGGCTGAAGAGGCAAAACGCGATGAAGCAGGCGGCCAGGAAGAACAGGGCCGGCAGGGGGCCGTGTCCCCGGAGGGACAACGCGCCGAGGCCGATCAAGGTCTGCAAGAAGCCGTAGCCGGCCGTCACCTTCCAGTGGGCGATGGCCATTTCGTTTGCCAGGAGCTGGTAGATGTGCCTTCGGTGGGGCTTGAGGAGGTTTTCGCCATCCCTCAGTCGGACATATTCGGTGACCAGTTCATCCGCATAGAAGGGGAAAAGAAATGCACAAAGAACCATAAAGTCGGTCAGACTGCGGGTAAGGGCAACGACCATCACGGCAAAGAGGAAGCCCAAAAGGATGCTTCCCACATCGCCCATGAATACTCTGGCTTTAGGCATGTTGAACGGCAAAAATCCGAGGCAGGCCGCCGCTATGCAAATGGAAAGGACAATCAACGCACCGTCCGCGCCGGAGACGGAACCGAACAACGCGATCAAGCAGAATGCGACCAGGCCGGTGATTCCGGCGATTCCGTTGATGCCGTCCATGAAGTTGTAGTAGTTGGCGGTGCCGACTATGAAAACAGAAAAGAACAGATGACAGAGGACAGAGGACAGAGGACGGAAAACAGATGTCAGAGGTCCGATGTCAGATGTCAGGGGCCAGATGTCAGATGTCAGATGGCGGAGGTCAGAAAGGACGGGGGAAAGTGCGGGGAGGGCGAATAGCAGGACAATGAAGGCGGCGAGGAACTGGATGGGGAGGCGGATTTTGGGGGAGAGTTCGACTTTGTCGCCGTATAGGCTGAAGAGAGCAACTGCGGTCAAGGGTGCCCAGAATGCCACAGGCAACCGTAGCGCAATCGCGGAAAAAACAAAGGCGGCCAGGATACCGATCCCGCCGCCTTTGGGAATGACACCATCGTGCGAACTTCGGTGGTTCGCTCTGTCCAGAACACCCAAGGTTGTTCCCCAGCGGGAAATTACCCATGCCCCAACACCACCAAGAGCAAGAGAACCCATATAAAGAATCACATATTTCATTCTAATCTACGCCAATCTCATCCACAGATTTCGCCGATTACACGGACTATTCATACCTTAATCTGTGCAAATCTGTGTAATCTGCGGATCCATCAGCTCCTCGAAAGCACCCGCTCAACCGCCTCCTGGAACCGTTCCGCCTGTGGGCAGTAGGTCTTTATCATAGCCCAACCTTTTGTGATCTCCCTCTCTACCCGCTCATACCTGTTCTTGACTTTGCGCAAGCGTCCGTTGTGGGCCCGGATGAGCCGTTCTTTCGCCGATTTCTTCTGCAAATACGCCAAAACATCAAACGAACACTCCAGCCCATCCACCAGATCAGGATCCTTCACACCATAAAGGGCTGCCGCTACCCAGGCCTCCATACATTTGGAAGGTATGCAGACCACACCTTTGGGTCCAGGCAGGGTCGGGGAGAGCCATCCGTGAATGACTTTCTTGAGAGCATCGACAGTATCGGAGGCTGGCGGACATGGCTTTTCGCACGGCAGGTCCATATGTGGAGGGTCCAAAATACCGGCCTGCCCATACTCGAACCCTGCAACATCTGCATCAACCTGAATAAGGACCATGTCATGCTCCTGCAAAACAGGGTTATCCGTGAGCGTAGGAGCGCGCACGGATGCCGCCTGCCTGCACCACCTGAAAACACCGCTCCAGCCGGTACGGTTTTGCCCAGGAGGGGTTTGCGGCTGCAATGTCACGGCAGTAAAAGGCATGCCCAGAAAAGCTGTCAGCCCAGCCCTAAGGACAATAGCATCCGTGGGTCCCTCCACGGCCAGGCCAATACGGAGGTCAGACATTGGGAACCCCTCCGATATGTCCCATCATCCAGAGCCGCGAAAGGGGCCAGTCATTCCTTTTTGCCATCTCAGCAAGCTCGGGGGTCATCCGCACCCTGCAAACCTGCGTTTTCCCCTGGTTGTTCCTGTCCACGGCAAAGAGCCTGACCCGTTTATCCTCAAGATCCAGTCCATCCACAACTGCCGGATTATGAGCTGTAACAATGATCTGCTGACGCTCTCCCTCCAGGACCCATTCACACAGCAATCTGCTTAATTCACGAACTAACCGCGGGTTAAGGGCCTGATCAACATTATCGATAGCCAGGAACGATGGTGAAGAAGCCGACAAGGTCAAAGCGGCGGCGAACAAAACATACAAAGCCCCTTCGCTGGCATCATAGGCCGTTAAGGTATTACGTTCCTTGACCATATAGCGATCCTTAAAACGCAGCAGTCGTTTGGAACGGGGAACCGAGGGAGACAGAAGCTCATGACCGGCCAGGGTTGTATCCATTTCCTCTACCCAGTCCATACACCCCAATACGTCCTCGAGAGCGACCGCGATACGTTCATCCTTTTCCGCCGCTTTCTGCAGCTCATTTATGGCAGAGGTAAGTTGCCCTCCGGACAGTCCAACCGGTTCTCGTGACTGCGAATCTATTCCAACGCCCCGAAGGACCGGCGTATACGGCGTGTAGATAGCATACTCCTGCAAGGTGCTAAGCAAGTGGCCTGCCGGATCCTGCTGGGACAGCTCCACTGCTTTCAGGGCCGCAAGCCCTAAGGAACGATCATAGGTCTCCTTATCGCGCAACCCACGGGAAAAGACCTTTCGACCATTTGAAACAAGAGATTCGGTTGTATATTCCCATGCCGGCTTGGGATCATTCATAGGGTTGAGAAGCGATACGCTGTAGGAAGCCTGCGGCATAAATGCCGACAATGCGATGCTCGCCGGCGTCCTGTCGCCTTTGAACGACGACTTATACAGGCTCGGCAACCCGGGCCGGACCCCTCGCCGCATCAGGGCTTCATCATCGATACGACCGGATGCCGCAGCGGACAAAACCCCAATGGCCTCCAGAATATTGCTCTTGCCGCTTCCATTGGCGCCGATAAAGACATTGACTGCCCCCAGCTCGATCTCAAACTCTCGCAACGACTTAAATCCATTAATTTCTATGCTCTGAATCATGCCATCACCTCCCTTCTCATCGCCACTTGTACAGCCTCAGCTTACCAGCTCACCAGCTCACCAGCTCATCCCATCGATCCTACTCATCCCAATCATCCTATTCATCCTAATCATCCCGCCATTCCTTATCTTTTCATCCCGCCATCTCGCCATCTCGGCATCTCGGCATCGGCCTTTTGCCAGATCGTCCCTTTTAAAGTTGACAAGACTCCTGGCTTTCCTGTACGCTTACAAAAAATCACTTGAGTGGCAGCTACCCATGGTTCTGAATGAAAAACAAAAAAAGAGGATTGCCGACATCCTGACTGACACGGGCAAGATCATTTTCGCCACGTCAGTCATTGCACCTCTCTTTCAACAATTCAAAATAAACCCGATCGTAGTCACCTTAGGCGTTGTGATTTCTATTATCGTGTATTTATTGGCGATATTTATCGAAAAGGGGGTATAAATGTATTCCATTATTTTAGGCGGAGCGGCCATGATTCTGTTTGGATTGGCTTTTTTGTATTTGATTCACAGACAGCAGAAAAATTCAAAAGAAAAAGGCCACGCGTGATCTCATCCTGTCATCCCTCTTGTTTTTCGACATTCCGCCATCCCGCCATTTCATGTTTTACGATTTCGTAGATACTTCATGAAACTTCTAATCTGAATCTTAGAGTCCTCGGCTATGGCGTAAACCTCATCAAATTTTCCCCGGTCAACATATCTGCAATCCAACGCCCGATACAACTGCGATTGAACCTCACTGCACGACCTCAATGAATATCCCAGAAATTTGATGAACTCCTTCACAGACATATCATCAAACCCTTTTACCCTGTTAAATACGATTTGAGCCTATTGTGAAGAAATCTCTTGCCGTTGTAGGTCTTGAAATAACGTTCTCTTTTTAATGCATCTTCCTGCGTCAGACAAGCCTCATAATATATCAATTCCAACGGCCTTCTGTTCTTGGTGGATTCCACAAGGGCCTTTGAATGCTGAACAAATCGTAGCTTGAGGTCCTTCGTATATCCTGCGTAGAAATTGCCATCGGCCTCACTTTTAAGGACGTAAGTATAGTACACCGTACCACCTCAAGCTATTTAACAGGGCGGGTGTTGTCCATCACTGACCCAGCAGCCCGCCAAATTTGATCCTTCAACCCAAAATCCTTAGAAAACGGTCCCGAAGAGATGATCACAAACACCGCCTGGCACAAGTCCCTCGCCCTCTGCCAACACGGCAAATCCTCAAACCTCGTATACTTCATTCCCTATCCCTCAATTACGGCATTCCCACATCTCGCCATCCCGCCATTTCAGCATTTCGCCATCTCGGCATCTCGGAATCTTTTTCATCCACCCATCCGAATCACCCCTGGCCTTGGCCATTCATCCAAATCATCCTAATCATCCCATTCATCCGTGCCCTTGGGCACTCATCCTAATCATCCAAATCATCCCATTCATCCATGGCGAAGCCATTCATCCCAATCATCCCTCGCGAAGCGAGTCATCCCTGTAGGCAATTCAAACCTTATAATCCGAATTCCAATCCTCCCCCGTCTTCGCCTTCTTGGCCAGCGCCTTCGCCAAATTCATCAGCTTGTTTTCTATCCGATGGTGCCGCTCATCAAACTCATCGAAAATCGCCCTAGTGATCTCCCCCGACTCCAACAATGCATAAAACTGCGAATAGTTCTCTCCGCAAGACCCCAACGCCACATTGATGAATTGAATATACTCCTTGATCGATCTTCGAGAATACCCCTCAGCTATATTTGAAGATATCGAGAAAATCGAGTCAAGTACCTGATCCTTTATTTTGAATGAGATGTTTTTCAGACTATCGAAAGCCTTCTTCTCAAAGGCATACAACTGAACAGCTTCCCTCCAAACCTCCAGCTTTCGAAACCCCCTATTCAGATTCCTGTTCCTCTCCAAAACCTCATCTTCCATCCACTGACCCACCCGTCCAAATCATCCGTCCCAAAAGGACTCATCCCATTCATCCGTGCCCTTGGGCAGTCATCCAAATCATCCCATTCATCAATGGCGAAGCCATTCATCCTAATCATCCAAATCATCCGTGGCTCAGCCACTCATCCCCTTCGCTTCCTTCGTTCTCTTCTGTAAGATTCCCGGAAGTTATTGAATTATTAAAGAGCGTCCCGCTGGCTCACGGTATTCTGACGGGCAGAGGCCGCCTGTCAAGGTGCTTTCCTAAGGAGTCCTTAATATCTGTACCGCGTACCGGTATGCCTGACTTCGACAACTCGGCGAAAATTTCCCTACCCAAGAACCCTCTTGAACCGGTAACAAATACGCTCTTATAATTTTCCAACATAGGCCACTGCTTCACAAGCCAATTAACTATTTCTCCGGCAGGTGATAGTCCTTATCTTCAGATTCGAGGATGAATTTAACCCCACCTGATCCCCCTAAAAATAACATCGTTTCTAATATTTTCCTTATACCGCTCCACCACTCGAAACATCCCCTCCAAAACCTCATCCGTCAGATAATGCGGCTCCACCCCCAACTCGATCAGGCCCTGGTACGTGGGATTGTAATAATGCTCTTCCGCCTCTTTACGGGGATTTTCTAAATGATCGATCCTCACATCATGCCCTCTGGCCTTCCCCACCCTCTCTACCATCTCCGCCAGCTCATTGGCGCTGAAGGTCTCCATAATCTGATTGAATATCCGAAGTTCGCCCTTTTCCGCAGGCGTCTTTTCTGCCATATGCACACACTGAAGCGTATCCTTGATATTCAGATACCCCCGGGTCTGCCCGCCTTTCCCATACACGGTCAACGGAATCCCACCACCGCCTGCACCACAAACCGATTCACAATCGTTCCAAATATCTCATCATAATTGAAGATGGTTCGCAGCTCCTGGCTCATGGCTGGTGGATTCTGCCCTCTGTCCTTCGCCCTCCGTCCGATCCTCTTCGCCTCTGCGTCTCTGCGCGAGACCGAAACAAGTTTACAAGTTGACTACGTCCCCCATTACATTACGCATTACACACTGTCCGGAAATCCCAACCTTAAAAAGGCTGCAACAGCCAAAAACAAAAAAAGGCAGAGAAAACTGATTGCGGCAACTGCATTCTTGTGCCGATGCCGCCTGACAAGCAACTTGATTAGCACAAGCCAGGGCAAAGACTGCAAGCACGCAATCATGACGCCTATCCGAGTCACATCTTTAATATTAAGCGCCGGTATCACCAAAAAGGACACAGTCCAGGAGAAGCAAATAATAAGTATCTCGAAACCGCTAGGATACAGTATAGGATCTTGTCGACTCGTAAGTAATCTCAGAAGTATCCAGGTCAAAGCTAATCCGGTGAGCAGATAAGAAAGGGGAATTAACCAGGAAGGCCTATTGGGGGAGAACCTGCCAATCAGCAGTAAAAAAAAAGATGCCACATATAACACAGCATGCGAGATGGTTAAATGCTTCCTCCCCGCGCCCCAGGGGTACATGAGAGCAACGAACAATGCAGCGCCCGATGAAAAAATCCCTATGATCCTGGGTACAGGCAAAACCAATAATGTGGGCAATGCCAGGAATGCGATGAGAACCACCGGCGCCATCTTAAACATCTTCCTCCAAACCAGCGGCTTGGCTTTCATGCTTATCTTGGGACGAAATCGGAAACTCCTTATCAGTACAGAGAAATTTACCTCCTTTCGTTCTGCAATTCTCAATCCAGCATACAATAAAGCAAAAAACAGGATAGTGCTCCAAAACTGAACCCAGTCAGGCAGGTTACGGCCTGACCAAGCCCAGAAACCTAAAAACACGGTCAGCCCATATACTATGGTTACTGTTCCAGCATGCCCCATCCCCACATTCAGCAAGCGGTGGTGAAAATGGCCTTTATCAGGGCTAAACGGATTTTTTCTATTAATGACCCTCCTTCCCATTACCCAAAGCGTGTCCATGATAGGCAATCCCAAAAAAATAGCCGGCGTAACCGGATGGACAGCTTCGGGACCCTCTTTCTGCACAAGACAGATAGCGATTGCGGCCAAGGAGTAACCGATCAACAGACTGCCCGCATCCCCCATGAAGAGCTTTGCCGGATAGTGATTGTACCTCAAAAATCCGATCAGAATCCCCATAAGAACCAAGGCGACAAGGAGCGCCTCAGGCTGACCGTACTTAAATGCAAGGACCGCCATGAACATTGACACTATAAGGCCAATACCGCCTGCCAATCCGTCCAGCCCGTCGGAGAGATTTACCGCGTTAATTACGCCTACCATGCAGAACACTGTGAAAAAGGGGGCAAGATATCCTGTGTGTATGTTTCCAAAGCCAAATATGTCTCCCAAATCGTGAACATGGAATCCACTGCCGAACATGAATGCCACGGAGGCAAGAACTTGCCCCACAAGCTTCAGCGTCGGTGATATATGGAATTTATCGTCAAGCAGGCCTGTGAAAGAGACAATTCCAGCTCCTATCACAAATGCCTTCACTTCTCCCACTGGATTGGTACAAAGAAAAATGGCGATGATCATTGAAATGACCATCGCCAATCCTCCCATCCTTGGTATGGGTTCCAGGTGCACCTTGCGGGAATCCGGATAGTCAAGAACCCCTAACAGTCGGGCAAGCCGATTGGAAAAGGGAACCAGAATAAGTGATAAAGAAAGACTTATAAAAAAAACAAGCCCGATATAAGAGACCACGAAAATGGCATCCTTCGACAGCATCAAACACCCGACAACGCTATTAAGAGTGACTCTCCAAAAGTGTTTTGGTTTCTTTCTCTAATGTGGGAACTGCAGAAGGCGAAGATGCCGCAACGCTGAGGATGGACCGAGTACCCTCGGATCTCTGTTACAAGTGACTCTCCAAAAGCTCTTTGGTCTCTTTAATGTGGGAAGGAGATGAAGCGCCGAATAGCACAGAGTCAATCCCCTCCAAGGAACCGATATAGTCAACGGCTTCTTTGGGCCGGACAGCTCCGGATGCTAACATTGACATCGCGATAGTATAAGTGTTGTTCTCCTTGATTTTCTTTTCAACCGCTTCCTGATTCGGGTTCATCCGGAAGCCGATCTTGTTTATATTGCTGGCAATCAACGGCTTATGCATACCCAGTCCGTTGACCAGAATATCATTCAGCTTGACGTAGTTCATGGTAATAAACCCGGCTCTAACATTGTATTTACTTTCAACATAATCCGCGAACTCTTTAAAAATATTATGTATACCAAGACCTATCAGGAGATCAACTACAATATTCTGAAGAAAAATCGCTTCCACGTTCATCCCTTTCACCAGCTTCATCTCAGAATCAACGAGCAGCTTCATCACCGGCAAAGGGTCCGCTGTGATGTAGGAACCAATTCCTTTCAATCCGGCTATCACCACATTCCCAGGAACAAACTTATTGATTGTCTCAAAAATACCGTGCTCCACCATTGCATTCGCATACTTATGGGCATACGGCATGCATGGTATTAATTTGAAATCATTGAATTTTGGATTATGGTCGATTTTTTCGAGAACGGGTTCGAGCCTGTCATGTGTTGTGAACATGAAGCTTTTAATCCCGATATCATTCACATATTCCAAAACCTTGTATATATCTTCAACGGACCTAAACCGGTGAGCCTGCTTAATCGCTGTTATCTCCGACATATGATTGACGCCGAAGAATTGATTGTCGCCGAATATGATCTTATCCATTATTGCAATTCCCCGGATATCCTCAAAGTATCTTCCAGCAATTTATCTGTAATGCTCGCAGTGAATAACGACGATACAGGTTCATCGATCCTGCCGTCGAGCAGGTTTGAAAAGGCTACCATCTGCAAGGAAAACTCTTCTCCACGAAGATAGTAATGAACATTTGTATTCTCATCGGTGAGATAGAGCTGATTCCAGCCTTTTTTTAGCTTCAGCTCCTGGTTCTCTTCCTCCATGAAAACACTCATCTCCTGCTTATTGGCAAGTATCTTCCCTTTTGTTCCCATGATCTCTATGCTATTGGTCGCTTTCCGTACCGAACCGTCCGACCAGTTAATATAGTTGAATCCAACAACTCCGCTATTGTGAAGCAACGTTGCATAGACGATATCATCAACGTTGGTAGAAAAAACCCTTTTCAGCACAGAAGATTGTACCTTGACATCGGTCCCAAAGAAGTACGTTGAGAGGTCAAAACAGTGCGAGCCATAATCAAAAAGGCATCCACCGCCTTTCGCATAGTCATTTCTCCATCCCTTACTGTTTTTTTTCAGGATAACACCGCCGGCCATGCGGTTAATGTAGCTCGTGATGTCACCTATCGCTTTGTGTTCAAGAAAATGCTTCACTCGTTTGAATACAGGGTTATACCTATTCACATACCCCACTTGCCCTTTAATTCCCCGTTCAACAGCCAATTGAACAAGCTTTGTGCTGTTTTCATATGAAAGCGTCAAGGGTTTCTCGACAAAGATATTAAGCCCCTGTTCTATGCAGTATTTGGCAATGTCAAAATGGAATGCATTCGGGACATTGATCATAACGCCGTCTGGAGAGACTTCATCAATCATCTTCGTATAATCAGTATATCCCTTGAATGCGGTATTTTTCTCAAAGAAACGCATTAGAGGTTTGGAGGTATCACAAATCGCAGCCACTTCGAGCCCTGGCGTCTGAGTGGCTATTGCCAGATGCGATAGCCCCATTTTCCCTACTCCTATCAATGCAACCTTTTTAATTGTAGTATCTCCCTATTTAGAACAGTTTTTCGTATTCTTCGATGGTCTTCTGCCATGTATAGCTCTCTATTGCAATCTCTTTCATTTTCAGGCCATAGCTTTTCCGGGACTGATCATCTAATTTGTTTATCCTCTCAACCAATTGGTCACTATTCGAAAAATAGAGAGCCTGGTTTTGGGTTGTGTAGCGGTTGAAATTCACATCAAATGCAATGATGGGCAGCTCAAGATGCATAGCCTCAACCAGGGAAGGATTAGTGCCTCCTGCACTGTGCCCGTGAATGTAAGCTATGCAATTCCCCCTTATCTGATCGAGCACAGTCAGATCATATATGGGGTCAAGAAGATGGATATTTTTATATGCTTCATATTTCTTTCTCAATGCTCTGCCGTAAGCGGCTAAATCCCAATTCCCTATGAATACCAATATGTTTCCTCGCATTTTCTCAAAAGATTCTAAAATCACATCAATATTATTATCCGGCTGTATCCTTGCAACGGCACAGCAATAGGGATATTTTAAAAACGGAAACTCCGAAAGAACTCCCTTTGTTAATTGTAATTTAGATACCTGATCACCTCCGTATGCTATAACCCTGCTATTCTTCCCATATTCTTCACTGATATACTCTTGCAGCCCCTTGTTATCCACAACTACTTCATCTGAAAATCTCACGGCAATCTTTTCTGAAAACTTTATAAACCACCTTGCAAATGAACCCCATTTTGATCTCTTCCATTCTAGTCCAGCCATATTGAAAATTATTCTTTTATTATTTCCTAATAATCTTACAATAGGCAGAACTATTGCTCCTGATGAACCAAGAATCATTATTACATCACTATTTTTAAATGATAATATAACAGACAATATATCATAAGCAATACTTTGCACTCCATTTGCTTTTAAGGGAATATACTTAAGTTTTGCTCTATGATATTTTTCCAATTTTGCTTCATAATTATTTGAACTGCTATATACCGTTAATTCATATTTCTCACTGATCAACTGACTCATGTAATCAGCAAATGTTTCAAATCCACCATATTTTGCCGGCACACCAACGGTACCAATAATTGCAATTCTAATTTTCATTTGCTTATTGTTATTAGTTCAAGAAGTACAGATATTTCGTTATTCTTTTATTTATATAATCATCTAAATATTCTTATATTTAATACAATATATATTCTTCTCTCATTCCTTTTTTAAATACTTTAATCTGAATGATTCAATTTCATCACTGCTAAAAAAATGCTGAATAAATTGTGAGTTTATTTTCTCATTAAAAGAATGCTTTTCTTCAAAATAATAGTCCTTGACTTTATTATATATTTCTCCCACTGATGTTTCACTCCTTCGATTAACATTGAATAATGTATCTATAGTAATGCCAAGGAAATCTTCGATTACTTTTTTTCCATTTTTCTTCAATAGATTGGTTTTAAGTAATAATATATCGAATTTTTCTAATAGGTTAATCCTTATATATCCATTTTTATTATTAAATGGATAATTAAACACGTTATAGTTAAAAAAGGTGTTAAAATCTGTTTTAAACCAATCAAGTGTAACATCATTAGCATAAGTAATAATTTCACATCTTATACTCTCTAGAGCTTTATTATTTACTTGACCGCGGCGAATTGGATCGTGAAAATAAGCCGATATTCCTCTTGAAAATGGATCTCTAATTAAGGTGATCGCTTTAATCTTTTTCTTCTTTTTTAGTGCCTTATATACTTTATAGGCAAGTACTTGATTTCTAACCTTTTTATTTGTTACACCAGCCTGTTTTGGAATCTGATCTTCTACCCAATAATCCGATAAAAAATGGACATGCAGGACTTTATTTAACGGCAACTCCTTCATAAGAGTATAATATACTGTTGATGACCCAGTTTGACCTGGAGAATACACCAAGAACAAAGTATCCCTATACTTGATATAGCGTAAAATGAATTTTTTAAAATGTAATAACATATTTAATTTAAACAATATTCTATACAATATTTTCTGATAAAGATTCATTTGATAATCCTATACGTTAATATGCTAATGACTATTCTAAGTTTTTGAATACTTTTTATGAATTTCAAGGTTATGACATAGATGTGAGCATTATCTTATATTATATCTTAACAAATATTATATGAAAACAAAGTCTGTCCTTTCATTTTACATCAGGAAAATCTTTAGAAAAAGCTTTCCCTGATGTTAAAATTATGTTCTCTACTATATTCCATTCATTGCGATGAACATGAAAAAAGGTCCCTGCCATCATGCCGTAAGCGCCATGCTGAGCTGCGTAACGGCTGAAGTTTTTAATGGTTTGTTCCTTTTTCCATATTGTGCCGATAACCCGGAATCCTTCTTCTTGCATTTTAGCCAGAGAAGGGAACTCAGGTTGACGGTCAAAATAGTGCCAATCGCAGATAACTATATCACGAGGCAGTTTGTTGCGGAGCAGTTTGCCATACCCAGGTAAAGTGCCATGCAGGTGTTTATCTAGCATTAATGGAAACTCATCAGGGCTAATCAGCATATCGCCCCACATCCAAGTCTCTATACTGCGATTTTTCAGGTAATCATGAATACGCAGCACATCTTTCAAAAATAACTCTGCCGGCAGCATCTCCTCCCCGGTACGCAGCCGTTTCTTTCTCGAACGTTCTTTATGCCCAGCTACCTCATCATGGCCTATGTGAATAGCCTTAGGCTGAATAGCTTCTATGATCTCATCCAACAAAGGAAAGACAATCTGATAGGTTTCTTCCTTGCGAGGATCGTATGTAGATTTATTGAACATCAAGCTGGGATAATTTCCTTGAAAGAATTTCTGTTGCTGGGTCAGTAATTTGATTTCCGGAATCACCTCAAGTCCGCCTTTTCGAACATCCTCTACCCATTCGGTAAATTCTTTCTTGGTCCAGGCACTCACTCGGGGTTTCCATGGTGCATGATCGAGCTGAACCCCATCAGTTAACTGAACTTGGACAGCATTAAATCCCTCCCTCCTAGCCTCGCTCACCATCCAGTGTGCCCTTTCAAGCTCGACGCTTAGCATCACGAAATGGAATACCCTAACCGGACTTTTTATAGCTGCTGGGTCATGAATAGCATCAGCCCATGCAGCTGGAGTAAGTATTACAAAGCAAACAATGAATAACATCCATTCCCATAATGCTCTTCTCATAGTATCTCTCTCTGATCAATTTTTTACATGGTACTGAGAAACTATCTATTAGTTTCACGATCAAGGACAAACCGAATACGGGGGAGAGATATTTGTATCTAAATAATCTCAGCCATTGGGCCAGTTGACTCAATTTCGTTACTTTTTCAGTGCGATATTTACAAACTCAAGCATTCTTCTCCAGCGGCAATATATCATCAGCGGCCTTCCTTTAACAAAGTATAGCAAAATGAAAGGGTTAGTAATTCACTTGGAAAGACCTTGCGTATAACTAATCGATTGTTGCAACCAATAAGCCTTCCTGCACTATTTTATTTCTTTAAGCCATGTCGGAAAAGGAACATCATTTCTTCCTTCAAGCAACATGTAGAGCTTTTTGTTATACGGACGATAATAAGATTGTAGCGCCACAATTGTGGCTGGATCGATGACCTCACTAAAATCGCGTTCATTCAACCGAAAGTAGATATTCCTCAATACCTTCTTAGCACGAGTGTGCTTTCGAAGGGTTGATTCTAGACTTTTATTAAGTTTAATAGCTAACGACTGAAAAAGCCGACTTTTATATCCACGACTCTTGTTTTCTATATCAAAAGCAATATTATCAAAATATGACCCATCTATGTCTAAAAAGCTGGCTATATGTTTTAATAAAAGCTTTGGATCTTTGCGTAGATCATCAAAAAATACCACTTTTAATTTGCTGCCAAAGATTTTCTGCCATGCAGGCAGATATCGTGAGTAACAGCCTCCCTCCAAGCCAAAATATAGATCATTTTCGCGCCTCCTGAGCATGTCAGGTGATTGTTTTTCGCACTTTTCAATATAGGCCTTTAGTGACATATCAGATGGAATCCATAATTTTTTTTTAAGGGATTTGAAAAATGATAGAAGGCGTTCCACTGGTTCCCGAAAAATAATCAAAACAGACACGTCAACAAGAACCTCCTGCATGAATGAGGCCAACTCTTCTCCTCCATAGAAATACCCTGGAGTGGCTTCCATAACAATTTTTTTCTCCACGCAGGAGGAAAAAAATTTCTTGTACTTAGCAATATCATCTATTTTTTCTCGGTACCGTACCGGCAAGAAATAACATGTCTCTTTTACCGATGAAGGACACACATTAGGATGGTGAGCAATATAGCTAAATAAGGAAGTAGTCCCTGATTTATTTACACCCGCGATTACGAAATTTGGCAGCATCGTATCCACCTATAATTGTTTAAACACGTATCTTGGCAGAGCGGTCCCCGATCTTTTATTCAAAGGGCCCTTTGTTCATTAGCGCATAACATGGCTGTATACGGACATGATTTCAGTATAATGTTTCTCTTTTCCAAAGGCATCGGCAGCTAATGTTCGGCCGGATCGACCCATCTCAACAGCCTCTCCGGGATTTTTCCACATCCATTCCATGGCCTGAGCGAGTTGAAAAGCATTGCCTGGCTCGAATAACAAACCCGTTTCTCCATGTCGAACGACCTCCGGTATGCCGCCGATCCGGCTGGCTATGACCGGCTTTCCCAAAGCATAGGCCTCCAGAATCACTAAGCCGAAAGTTTCATACCATTCAGACGGCACAATAACACACCGACTTCCCCTAATAAGATCATGAAGTTCGGTACCTCTTTTAAAGCCAACCAGCTTTACATCGAGCTTTTGTTTTTCAATCTCTCGCCCAACTATAGGCCGGCCCTCACCTTCACCGGCAATCACCAGCTTCGCGGAAAATTGCTTTACTGCAGCAAGCAATGTCATGACGCCCTTGATCTTCTCGATCCTGCCGAAATAGATAAAGTAATCACCCGGGTTATAACACGGCTCAAAATCCTGGATATCAATGAAGTTATGAACGGTTGAGATGCGATCCTCTGGAATACCGCATCGAATCATCGTGTTACGAACAAAATTGCTGACAGCGATAAAGTGGTCTATGTGTTTAACGGATCCTAACATGCGGGAGACATAGGACTCCAAGCTCGTTACTATTGAACGTGTCAATTTACCCCGATTGCATCGATGGAATGCTGCTCGCCAAAAAGAGCCGTCACAACACTCATCACAAGGTTTTCCATTCCTCGTCATTGTCAAAATAGGGCAAATCAGTTTATATTCATGAAGTGTTTGGACAATAGGAATCTCTTTCCTTTTTAAGTCAGCGAGAATTGATGTGGTCATCTCCCCATAATAGATATGCAGATGTGCGATATCCGGCGTCTCTTTTGACAGCAATCTTCGCACTACTCGCTGCGCCGGCAGAGAATAAAAAAAATTTAGAAGATCCTTAGCCCTCGGATTTTCCGGTTGAAACCCGTGCACAACCCATGGAGTATCTACAATATTTCTTGAATCGTCGGTGACCATGTAGAAGACGTGATTTCCCTTTTCTTCTAAGATGTGTGAAAGATCGAGGAAATATCTATCCGAACCACCTCTGACGTACCCGAAATTATTAATTTGAAGTATATTCAAACCCTATTCTTTCACCTTCACGCTATACGTATATCTTCTTCCGATGATGGACGAATCATAGCGTACTTAATTTTAAATCTACTTGTCCGGTGATATGCTACAACAGTAATACCGGCAAGAAACCAAAACAGAAAAATAAAGGCTCTAAACTCAAACAATCTCACTACAAATACAGACAAGAACATCAATATTATTATTGTTGCGAGACTAAGACCGGAAATTTTTAATGCAAGGTTCGGTAAGCGGGCCAACATTTTTCCTCTCCGGTATATGTAAAAAAACGCCGCTAATAACATAATAATACCCAAATATCCATAATAAACCAGATTAGCAACAAAATAAACATCGTCAAATGCGCCCCATCCGGCTAATTTCGCGAACTCGCCCTTTTTTGTTGCTAACATAGCCTTAGCTCTCTCTTCGTCTGCACCGTATCCGATAGGATTAAAAGATAATAATGCATCTCTCCCGACTTCTTTAATCATCCATCCTCTCTGAACAGAAAAAACTGTGCTCCAATAGTCTTCTAAGAAAAATTGGCTAAGGGATTCCCCTGGTGAAATTGCAACTTTCTTCTCTCTAACTCTTTGTTCGGGCCTGATCATTATTAATAGTATTACTGCTATTGGTACAAAAATTAAGCCTAACATTAAGTATTTCTTTAATAAGCTTTTGCGACCAAGTATTTTCGCCATCACTACAGGTGCAATAACCGCCAACAACAAGGGCGCGCGTTTATATGTAAAGAAAATCCCTATTACAAGGAGCACATATAATAGCCAAAGCTTTTTCCTTTTGCTGGGATGGCTTGTCAATGCTAATGCCACTGTAATCACTGCAACAAACAGCAGATAAAAGGCGGCTAGAGGCGTTTTCCCAAATGTCCCATACCCGGCTCCTATTTTTTGTGTCATCGCCCCGATTACTTTACTGGTTCCTGCTATTGCGAGCTCAATCCTACGAGGAGAAAAAAATGCATCTCTAAACCCATCGCCAAGAAAATGTTGAAGAATTATAAGAAAAGATTGCAAAACAGCAATACCTATGAGCAATTTGAAGAATTTCATCATTTGCTGCTCGGTAGGCATCCAACCTGTCAGAACAATAATATAGTAAATAGCCATATACCGGAGCATGGTCCTTACATTGAGCGCTCCCAATATTAACGACCCGTGGTTGATAATAGTGGATATTACCGCTAAGAAAAGGAAGCCTATAATGCAAAAGTCGAAAAGCGTAGGTTGATAAAGATGCAAGCGGCCTTTGATCAGTTGGTATGAGATTATTAGCAAGAAGAAAAAATAAAGAAATGCTTCGCTTGCAGTCTTTGCAAACATATAAGGCCTAACACCTAGCTCTAATCTACCGTAAAATGCCTCTTCGAAAACGAACACTATGGTAAGGAAGGCTACAAGTTTTGGCATAAAGCTTTGCAGATGGATAGACAATAGCCTCCTATCATGTTTATGAAGCGTTAGATAATTGGATTGCTCACGTATTGTATTATGATTACTCATTGGCCTGCTACGGGTAACATCCGATAAGATCAATAATTAGCGCTATTGGATATACTCTATCGATGTCTTAAGATTGCTTCCATCCTAATATCTGTCGTACATAAAAATTCCCGCTTTTTTCTTCGATTAAAGTAAGTTTATTGAAATGGTTATGGATAAGTTAATGTGAAGACTGCCGTGAAATCAAATCGCCAAGTTCATCAGTAACTTCAACCCTGTTGGCAGTCTTAGTGTTAAAGGAGAGTATTTTCTTGATATATCCGTTCGGTATTCGCATTAAGCTGAAGAGTAGAGGGTTATCGTGAAGTCTCAGGGCAAGTCCCCTTCTAATTTTTGTGTATCCCTTCATTACAAATCCTATACGGACATCTTGGCTCACGTTCTCAGCTTGAAATGTATATGAATCGTAAAAAGATTCATCCAGTCCGGAAAAGCCGCAAACTCTTGCCATGAAGCCGCGTGGATCTGTTTTTATATCATCAAAATTCAGGACCATGCAACGTTTGCCAAAAACCTCCCGGAAAGGCTGAAGATATTTTTCATGCCTGCACTGATCCAGTGCACGCAAGTGAATGGGCGTTTCAGTTGTGACTGGGTTCACAACTTGGATAATTATGTATTCCCGCAAGGTCATTTTTTTACCAATTAGTCCTCTCTGGCGCGCATATTTGTACCAAGATACCATGCGTTCCACGGGGTCGCGTAGGATAAAGACAAGCTTTGCACGTGGCAACAGTTCTGCTATACGCAGAGCGGCTTTGGAATAGAGGTAGTCCGGGCTCGCATCGACCCTTACCAGATTTTCAGCGTCCCGGCAGTGGCGGAAAAATCCGTCATACTCCTCCAAGTTAGTGCCGTTGAATCTTGTAGCGCTGGGCAATGGATAATCGGCATCTAGGAAAAAACGAGTCTCTTTTATCGAAGACGCACACACCTTTGGATGGTCAGCTAACCACTTGTAAAGAGATGTCGTGCCTGCCTTGGGCGCACCACCAATAATTAAATAAGGATATTCTTCAACTCTAAATGCATTCATTAGAATAGTGCCCTTATTTAAGTGGTGGGGAGGACGAAATTGTGTTCAAAATAACAGAGTTATAAATCATAATGTATCCTATATGGTCACCCAAGGTCATGGTTTACTCCAGAAGCCTAAGTCCATATTTAGAAGGCTTGGTAGTTCATCGTTATGTGGCTGAAAAGAATACGACAAGCCGTTTTTTTGTCTCCGGGTTCATGGCTGTGAGAGAAAACTCTTTTCTTTGAATTGACTGGAGCAGGCTACGAAGCCTGGAGAAAAACATACTGGGTATCGCTCTCCGTATCATTGTCTTCAAAGATTGCGTGATACTAAAAAATGGGCAAGCACTTCAGATTTAGCTACGCCTACCTTATTGTGCACTTTAGAGGTATTGGGCACGAACATACTGTCAATTCCCAGGATTGTGAAGATTCTTGTGCTATCTCTAGGCAGCTCATTCTTGAAATCTTCAGACAAATGGACAATAGCCCCATACCAGATTTACAAAGAGTTAGATAATTAAGGTTGATCAGATATTAAGTAATAAACACTTATTTACCTACCATGGGCAGGAGCCAATAAGATCAATAAGCTCTTTCATATCCTCATCAAGAATTCCCCTAATTTTTCGTGCGGTTTCTTCATTCATTGGTTCATAGGATGACTCTATCCGATTGAAATTGAGGATTGCGTGCCTCAATTGAACAGCGTGTTCATGGGAGATGAGGGATCGTAATAGCCGCCTTAGCGGGTTCCGCGACTTAATGAATCTGTAAGTCCATCTTGCAAGCAACGGAGACCTAGCTTTAGCAGCACGATTATGATGCCCCAGGTCTAAGGTAACCCCTTGAAATAACGGCCGGCCAAGAAGCTTTTCCACTCTCTCAAGTTGAGAGAGAGGGTCCTTTTTATATTCTTCATGATATATTATGAGTACATGATCCTTACTATATATATCAAATGCTGCTCTCACTTTTGGAGCATACGTGCTGTTCCTGATATAGAGCAATGGGTTTTTAGGTGCTGCATCCAGTTCAAATCTTTGATCTTCGAGGGCAAGGGCAACTTCAAAAGAATCAGAAGTCTCTGCACCACGCAGGCGTGCATAGTTATAAGCTGAATATGCTCTTGAGGCAGGTTCTCTTAACATAATAATGCACTTAACATCCGGGCAATTTTCTTTCAGCCTTACCATTGCCTCATTGCTATTTATCTGAAAAACATTTTTGGCTAGAAGGGACCGCCCAGCAGGTTGTGGAAAGTATTTAGCCTGCGCATACCTCCATCCCCTTCTAAATTCTTCGTCTGATAAAAAGTAGAACATCTCTCGCTGTTCATGGGCATAAAAGAATGGGCACTGAGCTAGGTGGCGAAAAAGAGCTGTAGTTCCCGCTTTTTCAACGCCTATGATCATGAGAGATATTGATTGGCTATTACTAAATGACATATGAGATATAACCGAAAGTTGTGTTTAAGGGGTTAGATGGTGTATCCTCCCGGGAACTTAACAAGGAACCTGTGAATGAAAACATTTAAGAGAAAGGATACACACACCATAGCTAATGATAACTTACTAAACACCAGAAGCATTTGTTGATGACTCGTTAACCGAGCTATTACGCACAGGAGCACACTATCGCCTTGCCAACCCAGAGAAGCTCGTCCTTTAACATTAATACTCAAAAATAATATCCAAAATCTTCTATATCCCTGCTAAACCAGCGTGCTATTATTTCGATTGTCTCATCATCATAATAATCCCTGTAGTTACCACGCTTAGAACCTTTGATATGTGCCAAGCTTACAGCCTTCTTCCCTAACTTCTTGCATACATAACTGAAGTCATCATCCAGATTTTCGAAATGACAGATAAAATCTACTAAAACTTGTCCCTCATGGTCTGTAATCCAATCAGATTGGGGCATAAACATCTTGGGATTATCATAGTAAAAGGAATCTTTATTGCCATAAGTCAATCTCACCCATTCCTTAAATTCAATAGTCCTTACACGGAGATTTGTCTGATTTGTCTGCACGCGATAGTGATAATGCGAAACAACCTTATCCCATGGGTTTCTTATAACTGTGAAGGTAAATCTATTTTGCCATTGTTTGCAGCCTATTTTCTTAATTATCTCTAAAGCAGTCAAATGCTCAAGAGGTAGTTTAAGAGCCTTTTCAATACTACTGCCCCCTGTTTTATTTATATGTATGAATATGAAGTTATCGAAATAGCGATTACGTAAAGCGCGAAGCTTACGCGGAAAATAGTTTATAGATTTTATTAGTAAATTTCTCATTGGGATATCTCTCTCCGTCATTGGATACGCACCTAATGGTTCAGCCCACCTTCACACTTTCAGGCAGTGAGACCTTTGAATTTTTCATATAGTCTTTGAACTGCCCTTGAAATGACAATTCTTGATAAAAATTGTCACCTATTTTCTCTTTAGATCATGCTCTCTTGTGTCCGTTTGACGGCATTTCGCCGATTTAAAACCCTTTGTAATGGGGGACTTCTATTTGTAATTCATTAAATCTTATAGCGTTAGGAGCGTCTATTTCGTGCATATGGTCTGTTTGGATACTTTTATCTAGCGATGGAAGGGATTCCTTCGGAATGGAATTTAATGCTTTGCCTTGGAAGTTAGCCTAAAGGCTGGAATGTTTTTTCTTTGTACTGTGTGAATCTCGTGCCCTTCGAACCCCACTCATCATCCTGGTTAACAAGTATCCAATTTCATCCATTTGTTTAGAATAGGTATCGTAACAAACGCGGTCTATATAATTATTGCCTAACGCTTCGGTACTGTCAATTATTTTGTGTGAAATTGTGCTCTGCCAACTTTTTAAAGAATGGCAGGTTGTTGGGTACTTTCCCTATAGGTTTTGACCTCCATGTGAGTTCCATTTTAAGGCAGATGAAAGCCAGCAGGGTATAACAGGACTTTTCTCCTGCCAGGATCTCCATGGGCTTTGTTCTGCGTTTGAACTCTTTGTTTACCCTTTCTATGACGTTGGTGGTGCGAAGACAAATCCATTCTTCCTCAGGGAACTGGAGGTATGTCAGGCAGGCCTCCAGTGAGTTCTCAAGGCATTTGACCGCTGATCGGACCTCCTGCTCCCAGCGAGCCTTGAACTTATCGAAAAATGCCAACGCCTTCTTCCTGGAAGAGGCATAGAATATGGACCGCACCTCATCGGCGACATTCTTCTTGAGTTTCCTGGCCACCTTGGCCAGCACATTGCGAGCCACGTGCACCTGGCAGCGTTGGACCTGCGCGTGGGAAAACTCTTCCCGGAAGACCTTCTCCAACCCGGGCAACCCATCCATGATTCCTAAGACCACCCTGGAACCATCTAACCCTCTTCTCTTGAGGTCCTTGAATAACTGCCGCCAGCAGGAGGCTGACTCCTTGTCTCCCATCTGCAATCCCAAGACCAATTTAACCCCTTGCTCGGTTACTCCCACAGCGACCAGAACCGGGATCGTCTCCACTTTCCCATCCACCCGCATGGCAAAGTGGACTCCATCCACAAACAGATACTTCACCCCTTCCCGGGATAAGTCTCTTTGCCGCCACTTCTCCACCGACTCGCTCAGTTCCTTGTTGGCCTGGCTGATTTCCGTATGGGAGATCGTTCGACCCAACAAATGGTTGGAGAGCAAAGATAAGCTGCGCGTGCTGATCCCGGTCAGAAACATCAGGGATAGATCCCGAGTCACGGCCTCTTCATACTGCTTACTGCGCGGCAGGACTTGGGTCCGAAACTGGCCTTCCCGGTCCCGAGGAACTTTGACCTGTACTTCTCCGATCCCCTTGAGGGTAAAATCCCGATGGTAGCTGCCGTTTCGATGATTCGAATCTTCGCCCTTCCGCTCGTATCGCTTTCGGCCCAGAAAATGGGTCAGCTCCAAGCCCATCAGCCTGGAAAGGTATTTTCCAACTTCTTTCTGGACGTTAAAGCGAATCATCTCAAAAAACTTCTCTCGCTTCTGAATCTGCTTGAAAAGCTCGGTGACTTCTTGTACAGTAATCTCGACGTTCATAGGCGCATCTCCTTTCGGTTTGATTTGGGGAAATCAAAGCCAGTTTATAGGAGTTGCGCCTATTTTTTTACCCTTTTTCTATTTCACACAAAAAAGTTTACACTGCCTATTTTTTCCTCGAGGATTGTACCCCCTTCTTGTTTTCATTCTTCTTATTCTCAACGTTTTTATTTTTTCCTTTGCTTGAAAATTTAAAGTATACCATCAATAAGTTGGCGATGAACAAGCCGAACAGGATCAGGCCAATGATGACGCTGAGAGCGATATAGTTTCCCGGGGAACCCCAGTTGATAACTGCTCCTTCCATTTCTTAAAATGGTCTTCTTGGCCTTGTCTTTCCTGTTGCCTCAATACCTGGCCGCTGAATTCCCATGGATGAATACTGCAATAATGGTACCGAACCATTTCATTGAATAAGTTGCTGAATTTGCAATTTATTTAAAT
>ENA-OSEO01002829-OSEO01002829.1-sediment-metagenome-genome-assembly--contig:-NODE-2829-length-22757-cov-16.688360_pt1 | contig 22757 bp, 15 predicted proteins | sample MGYA00237883_ERZ534232 | MGnify/ENA metagenome assembly ERZ534232
GCCGAAGTCGCCGCCCTGATGGAACAGGTCCCGCCGTTTATCGACTCCATCCGCCAGATCGTGAACGCCGCGACCGGGGATTGATTGTTGACAGTTGATCATTGATGGTTGACAGGTCAACGCTCATGGGATGCCCCCATTTTCTCGACACTCGTCGTGTTGGGCCGAGGATTGAACAGACGAGGATTGTGCAATCCCCCGCTTGCCCCCCAAATAGCCAATCAAATATTCGCAATCATCAATAACCAATAGAACGGATCCTCCGCGCCCTGTGACCTCTGTGGTGAGTTCCATCGCCGGTTAGCCGGTTCGCCGGCTCTTTTCCAAGCTCTACACTCCGATCTCGTGGCTTGCCCGTCCCCCGTCCGCCCCCCGCATGGGGACGCGGCTCCGCGGCGGCGCGTCCGCCCGCTCCACGGGCCCTCGCCAGAGCCGGAAAAGCCAGCCCGCCGTGCGGCACAGCGTGGGCGCCAGCCCGACGATCCCGAACAGCAGCACCGCGGCGTCCGCCAGGTGCGCCTGAGCCAGGTGCGCCAGCCGCCGGGCGACGCGCTTGAGGAAGGGCCGGCGCTCCGCGTCGTCCCCCCACCGCCCCAGCCCCGAGTTTTCGATGACGGCGCGGCTCCGGGAAAAGACCAGGGCCCAGACGGCGCGCAGCGGATTGAAGAACCAGACGTACGCCGCCAGCACCCGGAGCTGTATCACCCACGGCCGCGGATGCCGCGACGCCACCACGTGCATCCCGTTCGTCATCTCGGGTCCCACGGCGCGCCCCGCCGCGGACCGGAAGGCGAACCCCGACGCGTACGCCGCCTCGTACGAGCGGGAGCCGGGCGCGGGGGTGAGCACCAGCATCTGTATGAAGATCGCCCCGGCGCGCCGGAGCCGCCCCAGCTGGTTGATGAGGCCGGCGTGACTGCCGAAGGATACAAGAGGCTGCGCGTCGTGGTGCATGAGCATGGGGACGGGGAAGATGCCGTGCTGCCGGAGCAGGCGGAACGCCTCCTCCGTCCGGTCAGCGTGCTGCCCCTTGCGGACCAGGGCGCCGCTCATGTCCTCCACCCCCAGCCACAGCGCCCACACGCCGGCGCGGCGCACCCGGGCCAGATGGTCCTTCATCTTCAGCGTGTCGTGCACCGAGACTTCGGTGCCCAGGCGGATCTTGGCGTGGGACCGCGAGCCGGCGTCCACGCGGCGGGCCAGCGCCTCGACGATATCCAGCGCCCGCGCCGGGTCGGCGAAGAAGTTGTCGTCGGCGCCGAAGTAGAGGCGGATGTGGAATTCGTCGAACAGCCGCCCGATCTCCTCGGCGACGCGCTCGCCGCTCTTGGCCCGGAGTTGCCGCTGGTTGTAGGCCGGAATGGGGCAGAAATCGCAGCTGAAGCGGCACCCCAGGGTGAGCACCAGCGCGCCGATGGGCGAGTGGCGGCGGACCTCGCCGGCGGGGAGGGGGGCCGCGGCCAGGGTGGGCCCGTCGCCGGCCGGCTCCAGGAGCGCGTAGCCCAGGGCCGGGTGGGGCAGCTCGTCGAGGTCGCCCAGGAGGCGCTGGATGCCCGTGTCCACCAGCTCCTCGACGCGGCCGCGGGCGTCGGTGCGCGCGTAGACCAGCCCCGGCACCGCGTCGAGCGCGCCCGAGTCACGGGCGCGGGCGAAGGCCGACCGGAGCGGCTCGCCCGGGGCGCGCTCCGCCAGCAGCACCTCCAGCAGGTTCAGAAGCACGTACTCCTCGCCCGTGACGGCCACGTCGGCTCCCCACGGGTCGTCGGGGTCGGCGCCGAAGACGCTCCACGGCTCGTAGATGACCCGCGGGCCGCCGGCGATGATCAGGGGCCGCGCCGCCGCCTCCATTCGGCCGGCGTCGCGGATCAACCGCTCGCTCCGGGCGGCGTGCGCCAGCAGGCTCGACACCAGGAACAGGTCGGGCGCCCGCCCGTCGAGCCGCATCGCCGCCGGGCGGAAGTTCCGCTTCCACGCCTGCAGGACGACGCGCGTCCGGGCGAACCCCGCATCGGCCAGGGCCGCGCCGATGGCCCGCGGGCCCGCCGGGGCCATCCTCACGTCGGCGTATAGGAACGGCAGCATCCGGGTGCGCGGGTCGAACGCGCCGGCCACCACGGCGGCCAGATCGTGCGCCGGCGCCACCCGCCGCAGCCGGTCGCGCAGCCGGCCGTACTCGCCCGGCGGGAGCAGCTCGTCGCCTTTGGGGCGGCTGGGCAGTTCCATCCCTACTCCTCCCCCGCCCGCCGGCCGCACGGTGCTGAGGCGCGTATCGGATTCCAGGCAGTGTTCCAACGTTCTCGTCTCATCATGGAATTTGTAGCCGATTTGGCCGCCCGAGTCAAAGCAAACAGCCCGCCTATTTCTCACCGCGGAGGCGCCGAGCCGCGAAGTGGGAGATCGTTGATGGTTGATGGTTGATTGTTGATCGTTGATGGTTCGTGCTCGTAATCGTCATCGTAATTCGTAATCGTAATTCGTAATCGTGCTCGTCATCGGGGCTCGTGGTTCGGGGCTCGCAGCTCGGGACTCGGGACTCGTTCCCAACCCTAAATCTTCTCTGTGCCCTCCGTGTCCACTGTGGTAAACCATCGGACTTCGGACATCGGATTTTGGACAGCCTGGATTCACCACAGAGTACGCAGAGGACACGGAGTTTATTTTTATGTTCTGAACTCGATTCGCAATCTGTCGTCACACCTTCAATTCATCGACTCGCCCATTCACCCATTCACCCATTCACCCATTCACCCATTCACCCACTCACCGATTCACCCATTCACCCATTCACCGACTTCCTCTTCGCCCCCAAATAGCCAATAGAATATAAGCAATCACCGATAGCCAATAATCTGGAATGGACAATGAACAATGTCCGATGATCAATACCAAATGGCTCCCTCCGCGCCCTCTGCGTACTCTGTGGTGAATCTCCTTCTCCGATTCACCCTCTCGTCATTCCATTGACAAAAAGAAGTGCTTGGCGTCTTGGCGCCTTAGCGATCTATTTCTCCCTCCGCGCCTCGGCGTCTCCGCGGTGAATCCCCCCGCCGCTTCACCGGTTCGTCCTTTCGCTAACGGACGTCGGACTTCGGAAATCGGATATCGGGTCTCACCTTCAACGATCAACCATCAACTATCAACCATCAACTCTTCCTCAGACGAGACGTCTGATCTACATCAGGCGGGACGCCTGAGCCACTTCCATCGCCCACATGATTGCTGGACAATCCCCCCGAACCGGGTTAAGATACTTTCAAGTATAATACTACAGGGTATCTTAAATGGAGAGACGCTTTTTGAACCGGGAGCGGGAATTGGCGGCGCTGGACCGGCTGTTCCACACGGCCGGCGCGCAGCTGCTCGTGGTCTACGGACAGCGCCGGGTGGGCAAGACCGCCCTGCTGCGGGAGTTCCTAAAGGAGATCCCGCACATGTACCACCTCTGCGCCCGGCTGCCGGAGCCGGAGCAGCTCGTCCGCCTCGGCGAGGTCGTGGGGCGATTCGCCGGGGACCCGCTCCTCGAGGAGAACGGCTTCCGGGAGTGGCGGCAGGTGTTCGACTACCTGGGCCGGCTGAAGGAGCGGTTCGCCCTGGTGGTGGACGAATACCCCTACCTGGTGGAAGCCAATCCGGCCATGGGCAGCCTGTGGCAGAAGGGGTGGGACGAACAGCTGCAGGCGAGCGGGATCTTCCTGGTGCTGATGGGGTCCTCGGTGGCCATGATGGAGCAGGAGACGCTGGCGGCCCGCGCCCCCCTCTACGGGCGCCGGACGGGCCAGCTCCGGCTGGAGCCGCTCCCCTTCCGCCAGGCGCGGGGGTTTTTCCCGAGCTACGATTTTCCGGACCAGTTGCGGGCGTACGCCATGCTGGGCGGCATCCCCTATTACCTGGAACGGTTCGAGGACGGCCTGCCCCTGCGCGAGAACCTGCGGCGCCACATTCTGGACATCAGCGCGGTGCTGCGCGAGGAGGCGGAAATTCTCCTCCGGGAGGAGCTCCAGCAGCCCCGGATCTACTTCTCCATCCTGAACGCGGTGGCGCAGGGAAAGCGCAAGCTCGGCGAGATCGCCAACGCCACGTCGCTCCCCCACGGCACGCTGACCAAGTACCTGTCAATCCTGCAGCAGCTGCACCTGGTGCAGCGCGAGACCCCGGCGCTGGAGAGCGCGCCTGACAAGAGCAAGCGGGGCCTCTACCGGATCGAGGACCCGTACGTCCACTTCTGGTTCCGGTTCGTCTTCCGCCATCGGGACCGCCTGGAGCAGGGCGAGGAGGACTGGGTGGCCGACCGGATCATGGAGTCGCTGGACCATCACGCGGCGGGCTATTACGAGACGGTGTGCGCCCAGGCCGTCCGGGAGGGCCTGCTGGACGGCCGGTTCCCGGAGCGGTACCGAACGGGGGGGCGCTGGTGGCACCGGAACGAGGAGATCGACCTGGTGGCCCTCGACGAGGACGGCGGGGCGGTCCTGTTCGGCGAGTGCAAGTGGTCCGCCCGGCCGGTGGGGCGGAACGTCCTCGAGGAGCTGACGGCCAAGAGCGGCCTCGTCCAGGTTCCCGGACCGCGCCAACGGGAGCGCCGCTACGTCCTCTTCAGCCGGAGCGGCTTCACCGACGGGCTGCGCCGCATCGCTGCCGGCCGCCGGGACGTCGCGCTGGTGGCGGGGCTGGATCCCGCCGCGGCGACCTGAGCGGCTCCGCCCCCTCACCGGTTCGCCGTTTCGGGAACGGTTGATGGTTGATAGTTGATGGTTCGTGCTCATCATCGTAATTCGTAATCGTGATCGTAATCGAGGTTCGAGACTCGAGGCTCGGGGTTCGCCATGCGGACATCGGACGTCGTACAGCCTGGATTCACCGCCGGTTCATCCCCACTCTGCCGGTTGCGGCGCAACCGGTCTCCTCGCCGTTTCGCCCCTCGGCTTTCCATTGACAAAAAGAATCGCTTGGCGTCTTGGCGCCTTCGCGAGCCGTTTCCCCCTCTGCGTCTCCGCGCCTCCGCGGTGAATTCCCCCCGCTCCGCCGATCCCCCATCAACTCTCCCTCAGTGGGACTAATCCTCCCCTTCGGCATTGAGTATTTTTTTAATAATCAGGACGTTCTGACCGTTCCAACATGTTCCGGTTCGCGTCTCAAATCCGATGTTTGCTCGGTCTGGGATTGTATTATCTCTCGATGAAGAGACCGTAGACTCCTCGTCTCTCTTGTAACAAGCAACCGCACAGGCCAAGAGATCGCCTGTTTCAATGCTTTTTTCGCTGTGATCTGACAGAACCGAGTCAATTGCAACCTTGTCACCAGACTCAACAGTTTCGAGGAGCACGCGCTGTCTTCTGTTTCGCCTCACAATGTGTCTGCCCCAAATGAATGTCAGACTGGTAATCAGTACTACTGCAGCGGCAAGCGTGAAACGCACAGCTTGAGTTGGTCTTCCCCATATCCCTGAATCGCTCACGAGCCCACCCAAAGGTATTATGATCACAAAAAAATATATCAGTATCACATGACCCAGGTGCCAGGCGCGGGAAACGATGGGATTCAGAATTGAAGCCGCCAGGCATTTGTTGCAGATGAACACTTTTTCCGGCCCAGTTTTTTCTGTCTGGATAGCCGTAATGGGAACACCGAGCGAGGAACCTGCCGCATAACTCCAACTGCGAGTGGTGAACACTTGATAGTACTCGCCTTCAGTTGTTGCATTGCTACATAAAGCCACATTGCGGTATCTCAGCTCACACGTGGGCATCTCCGGTCTCCCTTTTTGTTTTCAATTTGGCTCAATGTATCTCTCCCGACCGGCGCTGTCAATAAGCCAAGAGAGCACATTACTAGCCATGGCTCCCTGCACTCCTCACTCCTCACTCCTCACTCCTCACTATTCACCATTCACTGTTCACTGCTCACTGTTCACCAACAGGGTTGACAAGGAAAACAAAACGGAGTACATCATGAAACGGTACTCAAAATAGTGCTGGATGGTTCGTAATTCCCTGCCTAGCCAGGGAGCGGGAGGAATCATGGGGGGTGGTCCCATTTTCCAGTATGCAGCGCATTCGCTTTCACAACCTGAAAAAGAAACCAGATATCCCCATCCAACCACTAAACTGTTGGAATGTAATATCACATATATATTGTTAGTAGGTATTTATGCTGCGATTTGGAAATCCAAGGGTGATAGTAAGAAACAATTCTAATTGATGCGTGAATCAAGGGAATTTGGCATCGAAAGCGAAATTAATCGAGAACGCTGTCTACGACCTGAAGGCCGTCAACCCGCACCGCAAGCCAGAGGTGGACGAACGCACGCCAGAAGAGTTGATGGCGATCATCCAAGCAATGGGGCATGAAATCGTTAGTGCCCTGAACGAATTGCGCAAAAGCATGAATAGAAAAACGTTGTAACAGTCTAATGGGATTCATACTAGAGGATACTGGTTGACACGTTTAGTATTGGGCACATGAAACTAATGATCAGGTTTTCTGTTGGTTAAGCAACGATGAGACATTAAAGGAATTTCTTGGTGTAATGCGGAGAAAAAATGCTGTTCGATTCACAGCAGGCTTTTCAAAGTCAGTTGAGAGCTGCATCCCCAAATTTGTACTTGTTTATTGATCACGACAATATCGACTATCAATCATTCCCATTGCGAAATTTAATTAGTGGATGGATTAATGCACTTTCACAATATGTGGACTCGGGCAACATTCTGACAGCACAGGTTCGGGCTTTTGGGGGATGGTATTCTGGTTATTCAACATCTGAACAAAGATTTACAGCGGCTCAATTTTATCAAGCACAACTCCCAACATTTTTAAAAGTAGGTGAACATAGATGCAGAATCTCTTTTAAATTTGCCGATCAATTGTCTCTGATGAATGACCACTCCCCCCCCTTCAGAATCACTCATACTGTTGTCAATCGAAGTAAACCATTAACAATCGGGATTAAAAAACCCCCAGTAGTGTGCGCCCATCCAGAATGTAAACTAAAAGAAATGAAAAAATGGTTAAAGAAAGCGAGAGCTTGCTATCAAGATAGTTGCCCCCATTCTTTTTCTGAGGCATTTGATCGTCTAGAGCAGAAACAAGTTGACGTGCATATCGCATTAGATTTGGTTTTTCTTGCAAATACGATTGGAGATTATCAGCATCTAGCACTAGCAAGTGACGATTTAGATATCCTTCCTGCCCTCGTGGCTGCGAAACGCATTGCTAGTTCAAAAAGAGCCACGATTAGTCTTATCAGATGCAACGAGCCTAACAGTTACGTTATTGAAACGCTATCTAACGAGAGCATATTATTTATTCGCCTCAAATGATCAAGGAGGGCGGCAATGACCAGTTGGGACATTTTATTGCGGAAATTTGCTGATGATCCAGATGAGTATCAGTGTGAAGGTGGAATGGTCTTATTCACTCGTCATGGAAAAGAACACAGTCTGATTGTGAAGGAAATCGCTGGAATTGGCTTAGCTGTTCAGTCTGAATTGCAGGATTGGGTTCCTTTAAATACATTCATTCAACGTGACCTTCTGGAATTACCAATATTGGCAGTTCAGATCTGCCGGACTCTCGATAAAATCCAATCTCGCCGGCCAGTTCCATTTGTTGATGCTCCGGCTGAGTTCATTCGTAGTTCCCAACAAATCTTTTGGCCGACTGCCTCAACTGATTTCGCGAAATTTCTTCTCGAGGCAGAACCAGGCACGACAAGAATTGTGCAATTGATGGCAGGTGCAGGTAAAGGGAAGACGGTTCTCTTGGAGTATACTGCATTAGATTTTGCACGAAAATATCAGCCAGATCCACACCCAAATCCTCTTATACTTCTTGTAGATTTATTAGGACGATATGTTGGGACAATTGATGATGCAATTGCTGGCTCATTGAACAATACCTTTCAATTTCCTCGATTAACTCAAAAAGACATAGTAACTTGTATTCAATGCGGTTGGATAATCCTTGCTTTAGACGGCTTTGACGAGTTAGTAGCGAGAGTCGGTGTGCGAGATGCCTTTTATCGTATCAATGAACTCTTAGATCAACTTGGTGGGAGTGGATCAATCATTTTATCTGCGAGAGAGAGCTTTTTTGAACTTTACCAGATCACATCGGGCATACGAAATTACCTCCAACCACGCAATGGCTCATACTCAACATCAGTTCTGAAATTATTGGCATGGACTGAATCACAAGGGCTGGCTGTGTTTTCAAAATTGGCATGTCCAAATCCAAAAGATGAATTAATGGCTCTTTCGAAAGCTTTCGAAAATGACGCCGAGATTGTGTTACATCCTTTCTTTTTAACAAGATTGGCTGATCTATGGAAGAAGGGAGAACGATTTGAAAAAGCAGGAAGTCAACAAGACCGTCGGGCTCGGATGCGATATGTGATTGAAACTTTTGTTGATCGAGAATCCGGTGAGAAGTGGATTGATCGTGATGGAAATCCACTACTGACTGCTCAAGGCCATTCGGAAATGCTTGGTGCAATTGCAGAAGAAATGTGGAGAGCAGGCTCGTTCAATCTTGACACTGAAGAACTCCGCATCGCTGCTGAAATTGGTTTGGCAGAATCGTCAGTTCCTCAAATTGTATTGCCACAAATTCTTGAACGTCTACCTACGCATGCTGCACTTCAACCCACAACACGAGGATTTACTTTTTTACATGATCGGTTTTTGCATTATTTTCTTGCTTTTCGCTTAGACTTGCTAATACGCCAGCAAAGAAAGAATATAGGAGACGTTTTATCCTCGCGCGATCTTCCACCAGAAGTATTAGAATGGTTAGTATGGAGATATAGTTTAGCACCCTATCCTATTACTGAACTGGTCTCTCTTGTGAATGCCTTACGAGAGGAATGGGGCGACTCTCCTGCCTTGAACAACATTGCATTAATAACCGCTCGTATACTCCCATTAGGGGAAAATACAGCCGGTATTATCCTTAAAGGACTCACTTTTTGGGGAGATGCCTTATCCCAAGAGAATTATAGTCAGATAGAGTACAACACATGTAAATTCTGGCATATTGATTTTTCAAATTCAATGTTCACCAAATGCTCTTTCATTGACTGTCAATTTGGTGATATGCGTGTGAATCATGCCAGTCATTTCAAAGAAAGTCATTTTCGAAACTGCTTTTTTGAGAGTATGGAGATGGAAGGTTTGGTGACATGGTATTCTCCTAGTGATATCTTGACGCAATTACAATATCGTGGTGCATTAGTGCAGAAGGCTCCAGCCAGATCCGCAACTACTTTGGAACCAGTAAAAGAGAATTTTGTTAGATGTTTAGAAGCAGTAGTTCGTGCTTCAGAAAAAACCTGTGATGTATGTATTGATGAACTAGGTTGTGATGATCGCATATGCAAATTTATTCGAAATACTGGAATTCAATCAGGAATCCTTAGAGAAACGACACGGCCTGTGTCTGGACCACGAAGACAGTTTGTGAGGTTTACTGTAGATAGAGAGAAATTACTACAAGGCCAATCAAGATTAACCGGGGATGTGATGATTGATAAGTTCTGGGAGGAGGCGCGGCGTCATTACCTGTATCGTTCATAATTTTCTTTCCATAATTTAGAAGGTTGGGTCTGGTATCACCGCTATATCCTCTATTCGAAATTTATACCGTGCGATTACATCCTGAATTACATAAACCATGTAATGCCCATTATTGCCCGCTAGAACAAGCCTGCGGGATTTTGAGCGCCACACGAAATGGAAGGTAAACTTCCGGTGCGACTAAACACAAACAGACAGGACTACCGATGAAGTCTAGCAATGAACGAGACGAGAAGAAAGGGCAGCGGATGGAAACGGTGGTGCAGATCAACCCGGGCGAGATCCAGCAGTATGTGGACCAGTTTTACAACCGCGATTTCGTCGAGCATTTGGGCAGAGTAGATAGTATTAAAATAAAAGAGGAGACTTGGAAGCATGGCCATCGATTTCGACAATCCACGCTGGAGAGACGTAGTACCGTATTTCAGGATTTTACCATTGTCGGAGAAGCGTTGTTTTTTTGCCAAAGCGGTTAAATTCTTACTAAACGAGACAGATTGGGATCATGCATTACGAGATCCAAATGATAGTGATCATGAAAACCTACGGCACATGCTTATAGCTTTTAACGGACATTCACGATGCATCATGCTCAGAAAATCCTCGAGAGACATCGAGTTACAGTGGCAAAGTGTGCGCAGCATTAAAAGAGGCATTAAACTAAGAGTTCGCAAAAAGCAGATATCTCGTCTGACATATGAGTACATGCAATTGATACGACAATGCCACCCCGTGCGTTCTTCTGACGGAAATAAACACCGCGACAGAGTAAAGGGTATGGTGCAACTGCAAAGTGAGATTAAGGCGAAGTTCTTAGTCTGAGGGACGAGTTTTAAATTATTGGAGCTCTCAAAATGCCAACCATTCGTCTTACCTTACTCCGTAGACTATTCTATGAAACGCCACCGTTCTTCGGCGATTTGCTTGAAGAAAATATCAATCATGTTTTTCCTGGAAAGAAGGACTTCATCCTTTTCCTAGAGGAAACAGATGCCCAAAAGCGTACTTCGCTAGCCAAGAGACTTCTATCACGGTTGGCCCGGGAATCTGGTTTATTCATCCCTTTTCGCCTACTTCTCATGATGCTAAGAGCAGAGGAACAGTATGCGCCAAGCACAGCAACAGCCCAATATGTGCCACAGGACCATTTCTCTCACCTGATTCAGTTGTATATGCTTGGAATATATATCTTCACCCATCACAAGAAGTTTCATCGGTCACTTGTATCGTATTTGAAACAGAAGAGAATATCCTTCGCTCAGGCCGACTCGCTAGGAAGTGATGAGGCCGTGTTTTCCGACTTCCTTTTTTCGTGGCGCTCATTCGTGTTGATGCACGACATGGGTTATCCCTGCGAACTGCCCCCCATCATTAACAATCCTATTCTCGGCGACATCCGATGCTCCTATCTTAACCTGCATGAAATGATTTGTGACGAAACTGCTTTAGCTTTCATATCACGAATGGTTTCTTGGGATTTACTGGATGAGCAAAGCCCAAGTGCAACTTGTGAGAGCGTTGCCCCATTGCTTTTTACCGGTCGTCCCGAAAAATCCTCAACTGCTAGAAGGCTACCTGGCATGGAGGGAGAACCATGTAACATTATTTTAGATCGATGGCGGACTGCCACAAGAACCCCTTTCCTGCATGGCAGACGTTTTGCAAGCCTCGCGGATAAAGTTCGGACACCTAAAGAAGTACTCGCACTTCTTGTCCATCGAAGATCAGGAATTCCTTCACTTGCGTTGATCCCTACGCTAGAAGGCCGCCATTCCGTATACCAAATTGAGAAAAAAGTACAATTATCCGATGCTGAATTAATAAAACTAGCTTTCGAATCAGGGATCACTCCTCGTGTCGGAAGCAAACACGCGGAATACGATTGGCAGATGTTTTTTGATGATTACGCTGGTCATAAGGCGCGACTGGTGATGAGCATCGGAAAGATCGTAAACAGTTACTTAACACCGGAGAGTCTTCACTGTGTTGCCCAAGCTCTCGCATTTAGCGCTCCTGACCCTCTTACCACAATAACATCAGCTGGGGATTTTCTCGCTTATGAGCATTGGGTCTACGAGTCACTACAAAACTGGTGGCAAGGCATTAAACAAGCAACTCCGATGCAAGGGACGGTTGAACACAGTGTCGTATCCCTCTGTACAATTTCTGTGGGGAGAGAAATTGCCAAGCAGATTACCGATTACTTAATAAAACAAATCGATATAGCCTTAGCACAACAATTCCAGAACGAAGAAATCCAGATGCTTGAACTAGGTGTGCATGAGATTGTATCTCGTGCCATTACTCCAGTGCTGACTGATAGTGCTTTGCTCACAAATATCACTACTTCCATAGAGACTGAAGTCCAGTCTCGTATTGAAGTTGAGTTGACGCGAAGGAGAGTATTTGAGGATGCCAAAAACATCGCCGCAAGAATCTATGATCGTGGTACTGTAACTCCAGAGGATATAGATCTGGTTGCCGATGGAGAGCTTGCAAGGCTTCTCGCAACAAGTCTGGTCGAGGTCGACATACATGTTTCCACCGTCGATGCTCTCCTTGCACAATCAAAGCTTCCCTCTCTTCGCCAATTAGTTGAAGGATACCATCCTTACTATATACACAACGGAAGTGTAGATCATGGGCTCGCAAGCGCAATTTCCAGCCTGCATGTTACAGCTTATGCAGAGAACTTTGTCTCAATATGCAACACTGAAGCCACAACAGAAAATGAGAAGGCACTCAAAGCATATGCAGCGATCTCTGTGTGCCTAGGAGACGAGATTGGTATTACAGATATGGCATATCGAGTGCGAGCGCTGATGCCCGAAGTGACACGTGCGATTGCTGTGCACAATTTATACCCAAAACATTTAAGTTCCTTTCGCTGCAATTCTTTTCGTGTACATTTGAGACGAGAGCCGTTTTGCTTTTTCGCAATGCTTTGTGATGCGCTGCAAAGTTGGGACAGGGATCGTCGGCTCTGGCAATCAGAAGCGAACCTACAGTATAAGACCAGTGGTGACAGATATGACATCGATATTGTCGGTGATGTAATCCACATTCACGAGCATGATCATGGTCTCGATGTTGGCAAACGGGCTGAAGCAATAAAGTCTGGACTTGAGAGCTATCTTTCCGGTGTTAAAGACTACATCTGGCTTGATCTTGCACAATGGCCAGACAAGACTCAACAACCGAGTCGAGACTATAAAGTATCCCGCAACGAAGTAGTGCACACTGAATATCACTCATAGAATTCGGATCGTGAAATTGGCAACTCCAATTGCGGTGCGAGTCGCTCTGGAAACATGGCTCAGCTCCCTAAGACCTCAACCAGCTCTGCAATAACCCGCAGGGCGCCCTCGTCGGCGTCGTTGAGAATGATCGGCGTGAAATCAGGGTTCACAGGTTCGAGGGTGATCCTCTCGTGATGCCAAGTACCGCCGTCCAATATTTTTTCACTGCGATAGCGCTTGACGGTATAACGCTGGCCGGTCTCGGAGTCGGTGGCGTCGCGCAATGCTACCAGTACGGTTTTGCCCTGGCGCGTACCCTCGACCGGGGCGCGGAAGAGGCACCAAGCGCCATCAGGGATTTTCGGCTCCATTGATTTACCGACCACTTGGGCTACGAACATGCCCTTACGCAGACGATGGCGCGAGGTAACCTCGACCCACTCAAAGCCATCATCATCGATCTGCTGCGGATCGCTGAAGGCTCCGGCGGCGGCCTGGAGCGGAACGAGCGGTACGCAGGACACGTATCGCTCGGTGATTCGTCCTTCGACAAGCCGAAGCCCGGGCAGGAGCTTGCTAGTGGAAATCGCTGTATGCGTGTCGCCCTCAGTTGTTCGCAACCGGCGGTATGTTTCGGAAGACATCCACCCGCTGACGGTCTCCCGGAACGGGGCGTCGTTCATGTACCGGACAAAGATTTCCTCGTTCTGGTCCATGCGCTCAACAAATAGACGCTCCAGTAGGTTCCTGAATACAAGTGCGAACTTTTCCTCGGGGTTCACCGCCGCGGCTTGACGCAATCCGTCGTCGGTTACCGCGGCCTCGACGATCTGATCGAAAAAGAGTTGATCGGCCTGGGTAAATTCCGTACCAAACCGCTCGTTGATCAGGTCGATGAGTTGAGACAGGGGGACATCCTCTTCTCTCGCCAATCCTGACCCAACCTCCGTTGGTCCGTCAAGCGGTCGCCCCGTGCCTTCTTCCAATGAGATCGATCCCTCGCTGATCTTCTGCAATCGGTAATACTCGAGGCGCACCTCGTCATCGAATTGGTAACCCGGACCGATCCCCCGTCGTGGCAGCTTCGCCGCCAGATGCCGAAGGAACACATAGAGGCGTTCGAGGTCCGTGTCCTGGTACGGGATTACCTGGCTCAAGAAGCTATATAGATTGCGGAATGCCTGCACTTCGCCGCGCCAGAGTTCAGCCTCGTCCTCGCGTTCCTTCTGCAGCCATGCGAACCGCGAAACGGCGGGATCTAGCGCCGCGTTCATCGCTTGATGATCCTGCGCGCTCTGGCGCTGCTTCGGCTTGAAGTACACGGCGCAGAACCGCTCGACCTCCTCGTCGAGGTAGACGCCGGTGGCGTCCAGCTCACCTTTGATCGCATACATGCGGGCGGGGTCGACTTCCTCCCCCATCTCCGCACCCTCATAGTAAACCTTGAACGCTTCGCGGATCTCCTCGCGATCGTTGACGAAATCGAGGACAAAGGTGTCCTCCTTGAGGGGATGCGTACGGTTCAGGCGCGAGAGCGTCTGTACGGCCTGGATGCCGGCAAGACGTTTGTCCACGTACATCGTGTGCAGGAGCGGCTGGTCGAAGCCGGTTTGGTACTTCTCCGCGACAAGCAGCACCTGGTACTCCTGCGTGGCGAACTTCTCAGGAAGCTCCTTTTCCCGGATGCCGAGGTTCATCTTCTCCTCGGTATACGTCACATCCGGGATCTTGTCGTCGACCACCGTTCCCGAAAACGCCACCAGCGTCCGGATGGCGTAACCCTTGGTCTTGATGTAATCGTCAAAGCTTTGCTTGTAGCGTACCGCCTCCAGCCGCGAGCCGGTGACCACCATCGCCTTGGCTCGGCCCCCGATCTTGTGCCGGGTCACCGCCTGGAAGTGCTCGACGATCACTTCCGTTTTCTGCGCGATGTTGTGGGGGTGCAGGCGCAAGAAACGCGCGAGCGCCTTGGCGGCCTTCTTGCGCTCGACGTTGGGGTCGTCTTCGCAGGCTTTGAGCAGCTTGTAGTACGTGGCGTAGGTCGTGTAGTGCTTGAGCACGTCGAGGATAAACCCCTCCTCGATCGCCTGCCGCATCGTGTAGCGGTGGATCGACTCACCCTCCCGGCCGAAGACGGCCAGCGTCTTGTGCTTGGGCGTCGCGGTGAACGCAAAGAAGCTGAGATTCGCCTGTCGGCCGCGCTTGGCCATGCTGCGGAAGAGTTCCTCCATGTCCTCACGTCCTTCGTCCGCCGCACGTTGCTGTGCCTCATCGCGCAGGCCTTCGCCGCCGAGAACCTCCTTCAAGTCCGTCGCCGTCTCTCCGCCCTGCGAGCTGTGCGCTTCGTCGACGATCACCGCGCAGCGACGCGTCGGTAGCATGCCCGTGCCCTGCTCGCCGCGCTCATCGGCGAGTTTGAGCAACTGGCGTGAGACAAAGGGAAACTTCTGAAGCGTCGTGATGATGATGGGCACCGCGTTTTCGAGCGCCTCCGCGAGCTGTCGCGAATGCTCGTCGATCTGCTGCACGACGCCCCGCTTGTGCTCGAACTGGTAGATGGTATCCTGGAGCTGTTGGTCGAGCACCACGCGGTCGGTCACTACGATTACGCTGTCGAAGACGCGCTGATTGGCGGCGTCGTGCAGCGACGCGAGGCGATGAGCGAGCCAGCCGATCGTGTTGCTCTTGCCGCTGCCCGCCGAATGCTCGACAAGATAGTTGTGCCCCACGCCCTCGGTGCGCGCCGCATCCACCAGCCGCCGCACGGCGTCGAGCTGGTGGTAGCGCGGAAAGATCACCGACTCGACCTTTACCTTGTGCCCGCGGTCGTCGCGCTTCTCCTGAATCTGCAGGTGGATGAATCGGGCGAGTATATCGAGCAGGCTGTCGCGCTGAAGCACCTCTTCCCAGAGGTAGGCCGTCCGATAAGTGCGCCCGGCTGGATCGGGCGGATTGCCGGAGCCGCCGTTGCAGCCCTTGTCGAAGGGCAGGAAGTGCGTCGCGTTGCCGGCGAGTCGCGTGGTCATGCGCACCGACTCGGTGTCTGCGGCGAAGTGGACCAGCGTACGGCGCTTGAACTCGAAGATTGGCTCGCGGGGGTCGCGATCCCTCCGATACTGGCGACACGCGTCGTCGGCCGTCTGTCCGGTGAGCGGATTCTTGAGCTCGACCGTCGCGACCGGGATGCCGTTCAGACTCAACGTGATGTCGAGGGACTTTTCGGAACGGGGGGAGAAACGAAGCTGGCGGGTGAGACCGAGGCGATTGGCCGCATAGCGGGTTTCAAGCTCGGGGTTCAGCTCGTGGGCGGCCTTGAAGAACGCCACGCGCAGCGTCCTTCCGTAGCACTTGAAGCCGTGGCGCAACGTGGCGAGCGACCCGTTTGCGTCCATCCACTTGCACAGGTCCACGAGCACCTGCTCACCCGTCTTCGCGCCATGCAGGGCCTCGAGCTTGGCCCATTCCGAGGGCTGCGTCTCGCGGATGAACTCGAGCACGACCTCCGGAAAGATCGCGCGCTCGCGGTCGAAGCTGTTTCGGTCAACAGACACGTAGCCGTGCTGGAGAAGATGCGCCTCGATGACCGTCTCGAAAGCCGCTTCGTTGAATCGGTTCATGACTACGGCCCCAACACGAAGCGGGCACGTTCCAGTCGGAGCATTTCGTAGGGCGTCATGCATTTAACATGGAGGCCAATGCAGGCGTCGGGAATCTTGATCTTGCGATTCGAAGCAGAAGGGATTTCATGCGTGACGACGGTGTGTTGTCCGGCGTGTGATTGAGCGACCAAATAATAGTCGGCCACCTGAAGAAAAGTGCTGATAGCCGATGGTTCGTAGGCTTGACCCGTCGCCCACGCGCTGACCGCAGCCAATGAGGGGAACACGGTCGCATCGGGGCGCAGGAAAAAGCCAGCACCCCGGGCTATGACCCAATCCGACAAGTCATCCGACAGGGCCAGTATTTCATCACCAACCTTCTCAATACTGAACACCCTTTCCGTGGCATTCTGCCTGATTAACCAATCCCAGAACGCAGGGCAGAAGTCAAATCTATAGTGTAGATTCTTGGCACGAATGAACACATCAGCATCGAGCAGGTATGCCATCAGAACACCAATCCCAGGCTGATCCCGAGTTCCCGAAATGTGGACATTTTCTTGAATCCAAGCATTCTGAACGCTTCCGTAAACGATGATCTCCCCTCCAGGGTGCTTGCCACCATCGCACGAGCGAATCGTTTACTTACCCGAGCGCCAAGGGTTAAGTAGAAATCTCCACCACTGCTCTTTGGGAATTTGTCGATTCGATTAAGCTCCTCACGATAAGCTGACCAGTATTCATCAGCCGTAACTGCACCCACATCATGAATACGACGAAGAATTACCAGTGTGCTTACCTTGAACAGCCGAGCCAGACGATCTAACTCTGTGTGCAAGTCAGCGTCTACATCGAATTCGTTCCGCACGCTTTCCAGCGGGGCCAAGATCTCAGCGGCAACCTGGTTACACCATCGCTCGACCATATGATCAGGCGACAAAGCGGGTTCGGCATCGGATAAGGCAGACTGACCGAGCCAAAGATGAACGAGTTCATGCGCCATCGTGAACATTTGCGCCGCTTTGGTATCGGCGCCGTTGATGAACACGAGGGGGGCGTGGGGGTCGGCCAAGGCGAAACCACGGAATTCCTGAGGGTTCAGTTTGCGCCGGTTGTTGCTGCCCACAACGCCGCTTACCATGACCAGCACACCCAATTCGTCGGCCTGCTCGATGAATCCGCGTAGGGCATCGGTCCATGTCGGCAGCCGGCGGCGCTCATCGAGATCAAAGCCCAACGTATGGCGAATCCTCGCCGCCGATCGGACCACATCATCGGTTACCCGTGCTGATCCTACAAATTTCCGCGGCGCCTCGCCCATTGACAGGGTGAAATCGCGGTACCATTCCTGGCGTTGCTGGCAAAGGTAGAGCGTATCAAGCAAATCGGGGCTCGGGTAATCGATCCGCTCATTTGCTGGAGTACGAAGATCAGGGATCGGCACTCGTTCCTTCGGGGGTTCTGACAGGAAGAGGTATCCAAATGGCGTGTGCGTGGCCTTGGCGAAGTTTTCTAGCTGTCTGAACGTTGGTTGTTTTTCACCGAGCTCCCAAGCCGGGAGCTGCGGGATGCGCTTAGTCAACGCACCGATGTCAAACCCAGCACGTTCGCACGCCCATCGTAATAATTCTGGTTTCACATTCACACGCATCGCTATTCTCAGCCGAGGTTATCTTCATTATATAAAATGAGATCTTTCGCTTCTATCAGGGAGAGCAGCCCCCACCAACTTCAATACTCCTCCTCCAAGCGATTCAAAGCTGCGAAAAGCTTCTCCAGGCTTGGGCAAACATGCCGGGCCTTTGAAACGCACCATTTCCGCATCACAAATTCGCCGAGGTCGGCATTGTAGTCCGGACCTTGATGGATTCGTCCACTCTTCTTATCAATCCAAGCTAGGGCATCCCGCCTCCGGCTTGACGGGCATTTAATGGCCAGTTCGAGCAACTTCTGTTTGGGATCCCCCAGTTCTTCTGGTTTGGGAATAGATAGCCTTCCCCTCAGGCCCAGATATTCAGCAAAACCGTCCGTATCGCCCAACACCCAGCTCTCGACTTCCCTAACCGCTACACGAAAGAGGAAACAGGAGTTCAACGGTCGATCAGTCCAGTCCGTGATGAGTTCCGTCGGGCATTTATACTTATCAAGGTCAGTTAGGAGTAAGAAGGGGCACCTCTTGGAGGCGTTGTTGAAAGCATTGATATTCTTCTTGAGATAACCGTATCCGCCACGCCCATAGACCGGTCGAATTGCATACTCAACAGAACGCTCTCTCAGGATGCGACGAGCCACCCACTCCGACAGTTCATCCTCGACCGCAAAATGTATCGGAATAGGACGAATCATTTGAAAAAGGCCAGGTTTTCGATTTTTTCGGGAGCGGTCAGCGGGAGCACCGCATCCGCCATCGACATTCCTCCTTCCAAAAGCATGCGGATATCATCCATTTCATCAGCAAGTTCAACGATGGTGCCTTCGCTCCCGCGCGGTCGCAGCAGCGCGACTTCGGTTGGTTTGATTCCTTTATCGGCAAATATTTCGGCACTGTGAGACGATAGTATAACCTGCCTCAATTTTTGCCGCTGCAGCCTCCACATCAACGCAGGCAATTTAGCCACAACACTGGCATGTAACGAAAGTTCCGGCTCCTCCAGGAGCAAAAGGTCGTCTCCTTCCAAGAGAGTCCATAAAAGGCCGATCAAGCGTAACGTGCCGTCTGAAAATTGATCCTCACGCTGCCTGCTTCCCGTGAATCGCCAATGTTTGTAAAGCGCTTCAAGATGGGGCAATCCCCGCTCGTCACGTGTATCTGTGAGATTTTCGAGTTCCGGCACTGCGATTTTCAGCGCCTGTTCGATTTTCTTTAATCGGGCCCTGCGAGTCTTCTCCGGAAAGCCCATGATTCGGTCCAGGAATTTCAGGCCGAAGGGATCTTCTCCCACGGCATCCCGATTGGCCAGATTCGGGTGCTTCAACAGTTGCGGGACGAGATGCAAATATAGTATTTTCTTGAAAGCCTCGGCCACCACGCGAAAATCAACGTTTGATGCGATATGCTCCAGATGCGTTTCCGTCAGACGCAAGTCGTCATTTTTGTCCACGTCGTTGGGACGATCCAGCAATTTCTTTTCATTTTGCCATACTTGTTCATACGTCAGTAGCACCCGTCGCTGCCCTCGCGATTCCTGTCGCATGCCGATTCCATACCGCCAGGTGGTGGGCCGAGCTGAGTTGTTCTCCTCCAGCAACACTTCAATCTCGACATCCGGATATCTTCGGGCGGCCAGACATCGAATCTTGCTCAGGTTTCCTCGATCGCGCACCGCCTGCTGCAGCCCACCTCCGGTCTTAGCGATATCACGCAAAAAACGGAAAGCGTCCAATAAGTTTGACTTGCCGCTGGCGTTCGGTCCGGTCAGGAACAGCCGCTCGCCAATGGCCAGATCCACGTTCACAAAATTGCGCCAATTCTTTAGTTTGAGGTGCCTGAACTGCATTTAAGCACTCCTTGGGCAGTTTTCTCGTCAGAAAGAAACCTCACCGACAACAGCCGCGGCGATGAGGGCGGAGCGGCGTTCCTTGAGCAGAGCGATAGTTCGCTCGGTGGCATCGCGCACGCTGTCGAGCTTGGCTGTCTCGCAGCCGATGTGCTCGACGATGGCACGCTGCTCGTCGAGCGGAGGCACCGGGATGTACACCTCAAAGAAGCCCTCAGGGTAGAGCCGCAGCCGCGACGACCACACACCTTTCGAGTACCGTGTGACCTCTTGCGCAAACACTGGCAGGCGCACGAGCGCGTCGATGTAGGCAGGCAGCAGGCGCGGGCCTGTTTCGTAGACGTTGTAGGCGGGGCTCACGATGCCTTTCATCGGGGCGACGCCCATGGCGCCCATCCACGCCCAGAGCGTGTTGATAACAAGGTCACCGGGCTCGCAGAGCTTGTAGCCTTCGGTCGTCTCGGCCTCAAACATGTTCACGTCCTTCTCAGACCGAGGCGTGACGCCTGTGAGGTGCGATACCGTGAGCAGCTCCTCTTCACCGGTCTCCGAGCGCACGTCGCGCTCGCGGAAGAGCCAGCGCGCGCGTTCAATCTCCCAATGCGCCGGAATCTCGCCGAGCCAGGGGATGCCCGAGTCGCGGAGGGGGGCGTTGGGATCGAGGCCGCGCGTGACGGCGCGGGTGATGAGGGCGCGGCGCTTCTCGGCCAGCAACCCGAGCACCCGCTCCTTCGCCGCGATCAACGCATCGATCCGCGCCGTCTCGCGGTCGAGGTAGTCGGCGATGGCGCGCTGTCTCGGCAGTGGGGGAAACGGAAAATGAATCTTGAGAATGTCGAACGACGATAGATGCTTTACGGTGGTGGAGTAGGTGAACTCGTTGATCAGCTTGAGCGGTTCTGGCAACACGTAGTAAAGGAACTGCTCGTCAACACTCTGTTTCGGCTGGACTGAACACACCCGTTGATTGAGCAATGCTTCACCGCCCCTCCATCTCGCAACGTTGAAGTCACCATCCATTCCGATCAGAATTTCACCGCCTTTGAGCAGTGCATCCGCCACTGGCTCGCCGGCGTAGCAGATCTCCGTCTCGGTGTTCGAGATGTCACGGATGCGGACTAGCGGCAAGCCAACGCCACTGGTGAACAGCTTCGAATCGAATGGATAACCGTTGACAATGGTGGCGTGGTCGCGGACGCGCCCGACCTTCCAGTTAGAAGGCAACTTCGCTCGAATCCACTCCGAGCGCATCATTCTGTCACCTCCCTCAGCAACCGCAGGATCTCCTCCTCTGCCCTCTTCAGCTCCGCGTCGATCTCCTCCAGCGGGCGTGGCGGCGTGTACTTGTAGAAGTGTCGGTTGAAGTTGATCTCGTAGCCGACCTTGTCCTTGCTCCGGTCCATCCAGGCGTCCGGCACGTGCGGCCGCACCTCGCGCTCGAAGTAGGCGTCGATGTCCTCTTTCAGCGGCACGTTCTCGAAATCGCGCAGGTCGGAGTCGGGCTCGTAGTCGTCGTCGCGCCCGCCCGCCGCGACCGGCTCGGCCTCGGGATCCTTCTGCGCGAAGACGCTGCGGAAGAGCTTCTGCTCGGGCGCCTTCCAGCGCGACTTGCGCTCGTGCAGCAGATCACAGATGCGCTCCCAGACGGCGTTCCAGTCGCGCTGCGGCTCGCGGCCGAGCGCCGCGTCGATGGCCTGCACGTCGTCGAGCAGATGCGGGCAGGCGTCGAGAAAGCGCGCCTTGTCCTCCGTCGTCATCTGATAGCGCAAGCGCAGCGGCCGCTCCACGGTGACGCGGGTGTAGCCGAAGTCGGCGTTGTCGAAAACCTTGGAGCGCTCGCCGTCCTCAAGCCGGCCGTAGAGCCGGACGATCTCCTCGATCTGACCCGCCGTGATGTGGCGGCGCTTGTCGCCGAGGCTGCGCTTGCTCTCTTCACTCCCCCCAGCCGTCCAGAACTCGCGCGCGTCAAGGAGCTGGATCTTGCCCCTGCGCCGCTTGTCCTTGCGGTTGGTGACGATCCAGACATAGGTGCCGATGCCGGTGTTGTAGAACATCTGCTCGGGCAGAGCGATGATCGCCTCGAGCAAGTCGTTCTCGATGATCCAGCGGCGGATCTCGCTCTCGCCCGAGCCGGCGCCGCCGGTGAAGAGCGGCGAGCCGGAGAAGACGATGGCCAGCCGCGAGCCGTGCTTGTACTCGGCGGGCCTGACCGGCTCGAACTTCGCGAGCATGTGCTGCAGGAAGAGCAGCGAGCCGTCGTTCACGCGCGGCAGGCCCGCGCCGAAGCGCCCCGCGAAGCCGAGCTTGTCGCGCTCCTGCTCGATCTCGCTTTTCTGCCTCTTCCAGTCCACGCCGAAGGGCGGGTTGGTGAGGAAGTAGTCGAAGGTCTCGCCTGCGAAGCGGTCGTCGGTGAAGCTGTCCCCGAAGCGGATGTTGTCGCTCGCGCCGTTGTGGTCGACCTGCTTCATCAGCATGTCCGAGGCCGCGGTGGCGAAGGCGCGCTTGTTGTAGTCCTGGCCGAAGACGTAGAGCCTTGCCTCGGCGTGGTGCTCGCGCAGGTAGTTCTGGGCCTCGGCCAGCATGCCGCCCGTGCCGCAGGCCGGGTCGAGGAGCTTGCGCACGGTGCCGGGGGTCGCGAGCAGCTTGTCGTCGCCGATGAACAGGATGCTCACCATGAGCCGGATGACCTCGCGCGGCGTGAAGTGGTCTCCCGCGGTCTCGTTGGCCAGCTCGTTGAAGCGGCGGATGAGGTTCTCGAAGATCAGCCCCATCTGCTCGTTCGGCACCCGGTCCGGGTGCAGGTCGACGTCGCAGAACTTCGAGACGACGAGGTAGAGGATGTTCGCCTCG
>ENA-OSEO01002831-OSEO01002831.1-sediment-metagenome-genome-assembly--contig:-NODE-2831-length-22756-cov-3.918074_pt1 | contig 22756 bp, 18 predicted proteins | sample MGYA00237883_ERZ534232 | MGnify/ENA metagenome assembly ERZ534232
ACCGTAATGGAGCTGGGTGCCTTCGTACTCCTGGCCAGATCACTTAAGAGGGGGAAAACCGGTAGTCTTCGCAGGCCTGTCCTGTTTATCGCTTCTGCCGATGAGGAACAGGGGAGCCAGTACGGTATTCCCTTTGTTCTGGAAAACCTGAACAGGGATTTCAGGGATGCGGATGTGATAAGCGAAGGAGGAGGATTCCCGGTAAAACTGGGAAACAAGACTCTGCTTGCCTGCGCCGCTGGCGAGAAATGGTTCTTTACCTATAAAATAACCGTCCGGGGAGCCGGAGGGAATTATCTCTTTCCCCCGCAGAACTCGGCAATGCTCAAGATGGCTTCCTTTCTGGAAGCTTTGGCGGATTTTAAGTTTCCGGCAATCCACTGCGAAATCTACGACACCTTCTGTGGAATCATAAAAGAGGAAGAGGCAGACCAGGTATTAAAAAGGCTTTCAGAATATATGGAAAAGCCTGCCTTTAAAATTGATTCTTTACTTCTGGATTCCTGGGGAGAAACAGCCCCGGAGGAACTAACCCTGGAAGTAAAACTGACCATTCCGCCAGGGAAGTATGCAGAAAGGCTCGCCAGTTCCAAGGGAAGGGATCTTCTGGAACCCTTTTTTCAGGGGCTTCCAGTTGAATGGGAGCTTGTAAGGGCAGAAAAGGGTTACCAAAGCAGCAAGGAGGAGGAGCTTTATAAAGTGCTGGTTAAGAACAGCGTAGAGCTTTCCGGGGGGGAGATCCAAGGAGCTATACCCTTCGTTGCCCTGGGAAGAACCGACGGCCGGTTCTTTGGAGAACAGGGTGCCAGGGTGTATGGTTTTTCTCCCCTGCTTCCCGAGATCCCCTTCAGCGAGGTACTTTCCAAGGTACACCAGAAGGATGAATGCATTCCTCTGAAATCCTTCCTTTTCGGTTGCAAGGTTCTTTGTAAAACACTTGGGGAGATTTGTTTAAAGGATTTTGAAAAGGAGATAGAAATGAATAATTTTGGAGAAAAGAAAAGATACTTTGAAAAGGCAGCTGGAATAATGAAGAAGGAGAAGATAGATCTCTGGCTTCTACCCATCCGGGAAGGAAGCGATCCTATAATACCCCTCCTTTCCGGTGTAAGGACTGTTGGACTTGCGGCGTATTGTCTCTTTGCCAATGGAGAGAGGATTGCCCTGGCCAGTGTAATAGATGCCCAGGATCTGGAGGGCTGTGGGTTTTTTAACAAGGTAGTAAAGTATCAGGATTCCTTTGAAGAAGCACTCCTTTCCATCCTGGAACCGGAAAAACCAAAAAGAATTGCCTTCAACTACTCTAGGGACAGGTACCTATTCGATGGAATATCCCTGGGGCTGTACAGGAGGGTAACTGGCGCCCTCTCTCCCTTAAAAGCGGAGTATGTTTCCGCAGAACCGATCCTGGTTAAGCTCTTTCCCAACAGATAGAAGTAAGGAGGATAACCCACTCTTAGTATCAACAATTCTATTCTTCTTAATAAATATTTGTTCACTATCTTAACATCTAGTGATATAATAGCGCAAAGGGTACCAAAAGGATCCGCCCGTATCCTGGATACTGGCCCTGATAAGGTAACCCGTTAATAGTTATAAAAAGGAGTGTAGTATGAGAAAGTTTTTTTCCATTCTTTGCACTGCCGGACTTATCCTTCTATTAATCACAGGATTTCTCTTTTTATCCTGCGCAAAAAAAGAAGAAACAAAGGAAGCAGCAACAGAGACAACCACGGGACCGGCCTTCCACATAGGTGTGGTAACAGGTACGGTATCGCAAGGGGAGGATGACCTCCGGGGCGCCGAAAGACTCATTAAGGCGTATGGCGATGCAGCCTCCGGCGGTATGATCAAACATGTCACCTACCCGGACAATTTCTCTCAGGAGCTGGAAACCACCATCACCCAGATTGTGGGTCTTTCCGATGATCCCCTTATGAAGGCCATTGTAGTAAACCAGGGAGTTCCAGGTACCACAGAAGCCTTTAGAAAGATCCGGGAAAGAAGACCAGACATCCTGTTGTTGGCCGGAGAGCCCCATGAGGATCCCCTGGTAATAGAGAGCGCAGCAGACATAGCGGTCAATTCCGACTTTGTAGCCCGAGGTTACCTGATTCCTCATTCTGCAAAACAGATGGGTGCAGATACCTTTGTACATATCTCCTTCCCAAGGCACATGAGCTACGAGACCCTTGGAAGAAGAAGGCAGATCATGGAAGAAGCCTGCAAGGATCTGGGAATCAAATTCGTTTTTGAAACCGCACCGGATCCCACCAGCGATGTAGGTATCCCCGGAGCTCAGCAGTTCATCCTGGAAAAGATGCCTGCCTGGATAGAGAAGTACGGTAAGAATACCGCCTTCTTCTGTACCAACGATGCCCACACGGAACCTCTGCTTAAACAACTCCTTACCTACGGCGGATACTTTGTGGAAGCCGACCTTCCCTCTCCCCTTATGGGATACCCTGGAGCTCTCGGCATAGATCTCTCCGCAGAACAGGGCGATTTCCCTGCCATTATCAAGAAGGTGGAGGAAGCCATTGTTGCGAAGGGCGGAGCTGGCCGCTTCGGAACCTGGGCATACTCCTATGGGTATGTAACCACCGCCGGTTTGGGAGAGCTTGCCAAGAGAGTGATCGAGGGAACGGCCTCCATCAACAGCCTGAAGGACCTCCGGGAAGCCTACAATGTTTACACCCCCGGAGCATCCTGGAATGGAGCCTATTACACCGACGCCTCCACCGGAGTTAGCGCTAAAAACCACATCCTGATCTATCAGGATACCTATGTATTCGGAAAGGGCTACCTTGGCGCCGCCAATGTAACGGTGCCGGAAAAGTATTTTTCCATAAAGTAACCTTACTAATTACAGGCTGTCTGGAACTACCTCCGGACAGCCTTTTCCTTTCTATTATAACTAAACCTTGTATAAAGGAATCTAATAACAAGGTTTCTGTTGAATTACCGTTCCGGAGGAACGTCCATGGTTGAACAAGAAGAACTGCTCCGTCTTGAAGGAATATCAAAGGATTTTTTCAGCAATACGGTACTGCAGAATGTAAATCTCTCCCTTAAAAAGGGGGAAATTCTCGGCCTGGTGGGAGAAAACGGAGCCGGGAAAACCACTCTTATGAAGATCCTCTTCGGCATGCCCGTGATCCATGAAACCGGAGGCTACAAGGGCAAGATCTTTTTTGAAGGGAAGGAGGTAAAATTCCCCACCCCCTTTGATGCCCTGGATGCGGGCATAGGAATGGTGCATCAGGAGTTCTCCCTGATTCCGGGATTCACCACCACAGAGAACATACTCTTAAACAGGGAGTCCACCCGATACAACCTTCTGGTGGAAGTTTTCGGCGAGAGGATAGAAACCCTCAATAGAAAAGAGATGCGAAACCGTGCTGATTATGCTATAGGCAAGCTCCAGTTTGCCCTGGATCCGGAAATGCTCGTTTCCGAGATGCCGGTAGGCCATAAGCAGTTTACGGAGATAGCCCGGGAGATTGTCCGGGAGAACATTAAACTTCTTGTTCTGGATGAACCTACAGCGGTCCTGGGGGAAACAGAGGCTGTTATACTCCTCGACTCTGTTAAACGCCTTGCTGCGGAAGGAATCTCTGTAATCTTCATCTCCCACAGGTTGTCCGAAGTTCTCGATACCGCCCACAAGGTTATAGTCCTTCGGGATGGAGCTGTGGTAAAGGAGGTGGAATCCAAAAAAACCTCCATACCCCAGGTTGCGGAATGGATGGTAGGCCGGGAGATCTCCCTGGAAAACAGGGGCGATAAAAAGATATCCCGGGAAGCCCCAACTGTCTTAAAGGTTTCCAATTTATGGGTGGATATGCCCGGCGAGATTGTCCGGGATGTCTCCCTTTCCATAAAGGAGGGGGAGATCTTCGGGATAGGTGGCCTTGCCGGACAGGGAAAGCTTGGAATTCCTAATGGAATCATGGGTCTATTCCCAGCCGGAGGAAGGGTAGATTTCTTAGGCAGCAGGATACCCCTGGGAAATCCCAGGGCTGTTTTGGAAACCGGCATGGCCTTTGTCTCCGAGGACAGAAGGGGCGTAGGACTCCTCCTCGCGGAACCTCTCGACTGGAACATAGCCTTTTCCGCCATGCAGATTCAGAACAAATACCTTAAGTCCTTCCTGGGCGGTATTTTTACCCAGAGGAATGACCGGGAGATTGCACGGCTTGCCAGGGAGTATATAGAGATGCTGGATATTAAATGCGTAAGCGAAAGACAGAAGGCCGTGGAGCTTTCCGGCGGAAATCAGCAGAAGATCTGCCTGGCCAAGGCCTTTGCCCTGAAACCTAAACTTCTCTTTGTTTCGGAGCCCACCCGGGGGATTGATGTGGGGGCTAAAAAACTGGTTCTGGACACCCTGCACAGGTACAACGAGGAGTACGGCACCACAATTATAATAGTCTCCTCGGAACTGGAGGAGCTCCGATCGATCTGCGACAGGATCGCCATTGTGGATCAGGGAAGGATATCAGGAATTCTCCCGCCCCAGGCAAAGGCCGCGGAATTCGGATTGCTCATGGTGGGTCAGGTTAAAAAGGCAGCAGAGTATGAATAGAATAAAGACCTTTATTCAGGACGCGGGATGGCCCAGGATAATCATCGGCCTTTTCCTTATAGCCCTGTTTATTGCGGCACCCTCCGTTAAGGTGAGGGTGGATACCTCCTTAAGTGATACCTTTACCAGGTTTGGAATGAATGCGGTAATGGTTCTTGCTATGGTTCCCATGATTCAGGCGGGGTGCGGCCTCAATTTCGGCCTCCCCCTGGGAATAATAGCAGGCCTTCTTGGAGCTGTTCTGACCATAGAGATCGGTTTTACCGGCGCCCTTGGTTTTCTTACAGCCATCATTATTGCCTCCGGCTTTGCGCTTATCTTCGGCTACGGCTACGGTGTTCTTCTTAACCGGGTTAAGGGGGATGAGATGATGATCGCCACCTATGTGGGTTTCTCCTCCGTAGCCTTTATGTGCATGGTGTGGCTTTTGGTTCCCCTTAAAAGCCCCAACATGATCTGGGGCTATGGAGGAAGCGGTCTTAGAACCACCATCACGGTAGAGGACTACTGGCTAAAGATCCTGAACGATTTTCTGGCCGTGAAAATAGGAGAAAAATTTGTATTCCCCACGGGGATGTTTCTCTTCTGCGCCCTTCTCTGCCTGATCATTTGGGCCTTCTTTAAAACAAAGACCGGAACCGCTCTTACAGCGGTGGGATCAAACCCGGATTTTGCCCGGGCATCGGGAATCAAGATAAACAAGATGCGGACCATCTCTGTCGTACTCTCCACCTGGCTCGGGGCTATCGGAATACTCGTATACCAGCAGTCCTTCGGATTCATCCAGCTCTATATGGGGCCCTTTTACATGGCCTTTCCCGCAGTGGCGGCAATTCTTATTGGAGGAGCCTCGGTGAACAAAGCCTCCATCTCCAATGTTCTTATTGGCACCTTTCTCTTTCAGGGTATCCTTACAATGACGCCCTCGGTTATTAACAGCGTTATACAGACGGATATGTCGGAGGTTATCCGGATCATAGTATCCAACGGAATGATCATCTACGCCCTTACCCGGGTAGTCAAAGCGAGGGCAGTAAAATGAAAAAGATAAAATTTACCAAAGAGGGGTTGATACATTTTCTTTCCAGCAATGCTGTACCTATCATGTTCATCGTCCTCAGCCTGTTTGCCATTCCCCTTTCCGGGTTTTCCATAAACTATCTTGTTCAGGAGCTTCTTACCCGCCTGGGACGCAACTCCTTTCTGGTTCTTAGCCTGCTTATACCGATCATCGCAGGCATGGGACTCAACTTCGGCATGGTTTTAGGAGCCATGGCCGGGCAGATAGGTCTTCTCTTTGTCACAGACTGGGGCGTAGCAGGGATTCCCGGTCTCTCCCTTGCGGCGATAATCGCTACTCCCCTCGCAGCCCTTTTGGGATACCTCTGCGGCAAGATCCTGAACAAAGCCAAGGGAAGGGAGATGGTAACAGGCTTTATCCTGGCCTTCTTCATGGACGGGATTTATCAGCTCCTGGTCCTCTACGGCATGGGAAGCGTTATACCGATTAAGTCGAGCGGCCTTGTCCTCTCCCGGGGTTACGGCATTAGAAATGCGGTTAATCTGGTAGGGGTTAGGCAGAGCTTGGATGATCTTATACCCTTAAGCATAGCGGGCCTGAAAATTCCCCTGGTTACTTTTATGGTTATAGCTTTCTTCTGCCTCTTTATTGTCTGGTTTAGAAAAACCAAACTTGGACAGGACATGAGGGCCCTCGGGCAGGATATGGCGGTAGGGGACTCCGCAGGGATTCCGGTAGAAAGAACCAGAATTATTGCAATCATCATCTCCACCATCCTTGCCTGCTACGGCCAGATCATCTTTCTGCAGAATATAGGCACCATGAACACCTATGGCAGCCATAATCAGACAGGGATGTTTTCCATAGCCGCCCTTTTAATAGGAGGAGCCAGTGTATCCAGGGCTTCCATATCCAATGTCTTTTTGGGGGTAATCCTCTTCCATCTTATGTTCGTTGTTTCCCCCATGGCAGGAAAAACCCTGATCGGGTCTGCCATGCTGGGGGAATATTTCCGGGTTTTCATCTCCTATGGAATCATAGCCATAGCCTTGGTTCTTCATGCCTGGAAAAGACAGAAGGAGAGAGAAAGGGAAAGGCTCTCCCTGCGGCTGGGAAACGGGACCGCGGTAAAGGCAGGGGAGTAAGCAATGGAAACTAAAAAGCGAAGAACCCTAATTAGGATAAGCCTGATCCTTCTTATTATCCTCTTTTCCATGTTCCTTTATAGGATCGGAAAGACCCATACTCTTCTTCTGGACAACAAGGCGGTAACGATGGAGGGTGTCTCCTTTGCCGCTTTGGAGAGTGTGGTTGTGAAGGCCGGAAGATACGATCCTGTAGAGATCTACCCCAGGGAACGGGGAATGCTGACCACCAAGGGCCCCAGGCAGCGGATTACCGTGGAGGTCTACAATAAGGCAGGAGAACTCTCCTCCTCCAGAATCTTCCGCATCACCACCAAGGAGGAGATGATCCTGATAAGCCTTCCTGCCCTTGTCGCAGACCACCCCCAGGCGATATCCCCCTTTACCCCACCGGGACAGTAAAAACCCGGCAGGGGTAGCCTAGGGAGCTTCGATCGGTCGCATCTGCGATTACCTTTCAGCAGAGCTGGGGCAGAAAAGCCCGGCCGGGGAGCCTGGGAAGGCACCTGGGAGTGAGTCATATTAAAAGGAGGAGCTGTCGGCGATCCAACGGTTCTCTTCCTGGTAAACAAAGGGAATCTCATATTGCCCCCAGTACAGAGATAAAGCATCGGGAAGAACAACTATCTTGTTTGGAACAACCTCCCTTACTGTAAAAGTGGGAAGCCAATGGCCAAGGGCGATATCCTCTATAACCGAGCCGTCTGAACCATCGCCCTGGATTACTGTTTTTTCAATAAGGGAATTGTAATCTGTGAAGGTAAAGATATTACCTTCGGTATCATAGATATCCAGATAAACCTTTACTGAACAGTTCGTCTCCACCAGATCGTAAGAGATATTGTATTTCACCTCCAGACTATAGCTGCCGTCATAGTATGTTGTAATCGGCCCGGCCACAGTTACTTTGTAACTGGGAACAGAGAGGGAACAAGAAAAAAGAATCAGTACAGAAATTACAAGTGGGATCAGCAAGATAGTCATCCTAGGTATAGAATATTTTTTCCCTTTCATAGGCCCAAATCCACCCGTTTTACAGAGACCAAAGAGGATGCTCCATCGATATCGTATTGATACATCTCCCAGATTGTTTTTACCGCCTGACCAAGAACAGTTCTGCTCGGAGGAATCGAATCTGTAACCGGTCCCCAAAGGGTGTACTCCCTGTATTTTTCCTCCTCCCTATCCCAAAGCCTTGCTAGGATATACACCGTGGCTCCGGGTAATTCCACAGCCCCTGTGTTGGTCAGGATAAAATCAACCGTAACAATGGAGTACTCGTGGTCAATCTCCGCCTTTACAATCTCCACCTCCGCATCCCCACCAGCAAGGGAATAGAACAAGGAACAGCCAAAAAGGGAAGAGAGTAATATAAAAAATAATATACATCCCATAAGAATCCGCCAGGCAGAGAAATGCCGGACAGGTTTTTTTAACTCAACCCTGAGAAGGAATAGTATAATTTTTCTAGAGCCTGTCTCTTTTATCATTTTGCATTGTCCTTATAGGTTCCGCTCTTTCTGGATTCAATCCACCTTTCCTCAGAATCCCTTGCTCCAGCGCTCACCTTGAACCAGACATCTGCCGTGCGACCCCTTCTTATCCTAGCTCCAACCCTATCACCGGAAGATAGAGCAACTGTAAGACCATAGGTAGAGGCATCTACTATTTCCTCGAAATATTGGCTCGGTCCCACCTTGTAAAAAGGACCATCCTGGGTGTAAGAATAATGGAGATAATAAACCCCTGCTCCGGTCACAGGATCCCAATAGAGGGTAAGAACATCTAGTTCGTCATCATACTCTGTATCCTCTCCCCCAAGGTTAGTCGGGGCAACCCATCCCATCACGGGGGTTGAAGGCAACGATTCCTCCTCCCCCGCCACTGCAGTTATTCTGAAAAACCAAAGAAAAGGTTCCCCCGGTGCCTGAAATCGGTATTCAGTTTCCAAAGCTTCTGCTTCGGCATAAAGGTTGTACAAGCCCTCCTTGTAAGGAGAGCTGTATACTCTGTATCCCTCCGCTCCGGAAACTCTTTTCCAAGAAAGAACGATCTCCTTCCCGGACACCCCACCGGTGGCTTCAAGAACAGTTCCGAGGGTCCCTTCCGGCGGATCCAGAGACACAGTGCATCCGGCAGAGAGAAAAATCAGAGATACAAGTAGGGAGAGTCCCAATAATCCCAAAAAAAGGCTATACCCTTTCTGCATATTCCAAATATTTGTCATCTGCACGGGGTTGTCAATAGGGAAATAAAAAGAAGAATGCAGCATTGACAAGGTTGAGCCAATTGGAAAAAATCTGCTTTTCTGCAAACACCAGCTACACAGTCCGGATTACCACCTCTATCAAGGACAACACAGGAACGCCCCTGGGATCGGAGCGTACCTTCTCTTTCCAGACCACCAGTGTAACTGGAAGTTTTATCACCCCTGTAAGACTCGAGAATGTCCTGGGATATAACTGCAGTAATCCGCTTATCGGTTTTGACTCTGCAGGAGATGCCCATGTTGTCTTCCTGGTGAACGGCTCGATCCATACCCTTAGATATCTTTCTGGAGAATGGAGTGAACCCGTCTCCTTAAGCGAGTCCCCCGCCGAGGTTCCTGTTTTGGCTGTCGGCTCCGACGGTTCGGCGGTACTCTGCTGGATAATGACGGATGGAGATGCCAACCGGGTATGGGCCTCCGAGTTTGACGGAACCCAATTGAACGCCGAATGGACATCCCCCCATTATGGGGATGAAAAACTAGGCCCCGGCCTCAATTCCAGTTCCTTGACCTTGGTTTACGATGCAGAAAACAATGCTTTCCAAACCGCCTGGCATCAATGGGATGGAACAAGACACAATATCTGGACCTCCCGATATGAAAGCGGTACCTGGAGCACTCCTGCCAATCTTTCCCAGAGCAGCACCTACACAAGCAACATCTTTCCAATACTTTCGGCTAATGAAAAAGGCCAGATTTTAGCAGCCTGGCAGCAGGTCGAGGATGTGGATCAGTATATTGAATACGGTTATGGAGCAAATTATTACCCCAGAAAGGCAGTTCATGCCTTTTGTACCGATGGAGTATGGAATTCAGCCCAAATAATAAGCGGCATTGCCGGGGCTTATTATTCCTGGCCCTTCAGTTATGTAGATCCAATACCTGTCCCTGTTATTTCTGCCAACGGTAAGGCTATGATAATTCACGGGGCCAACGGCAGCAATGACCTGCGTACCAGTTATTTTAATGGAGCAACCTGGGGTACCGACACACTCATCGAGAACCTGGCTTATCCGGTGGTATCAAATGGTATTGTCACTTCCGTGTCCGATACCTTCTACCATGCCCTTTGGATCGGGCATGATTATGATGCAAGCAACTATAGGCTCTTTTTTAACAGATATAATGGAACATCCTGGCTGACAGATCCGCTCGTGGTGGATAATAGGGACCAAAGCTGTGAAAATGTTAATGTCTTTGACTTTGTATCCTTCTCCGACGGAAAAGCCTCCGCAGCCTGGACCCAGTACCACGATGGTAAATACAACCTGTATGCCGGTTTCTACAACGGTACCTCCTGGGGAAGCCCAATTCCTATCGAGGACTGGAATGGCCAGATCGGATATCTGGATATTGCTCAGGACAATGCCGGGGCTGTTCATATTGTCTGGACACAGCACGACGGAGATTCGGACAGCCTCTTCTGGACAGTCTATAATCCCTAGAATTCTGCAATAATCTTTTAGCAGTCTTAAAAGCCGGCCCTGCCCAGGGTCGGTTTTTTTATGCTTCAGGAGTTATCACTTATGCATCTATGCTCAGTGTCTAAGCAAACCTATAAGGGTGCTCCCCATTCCTCTTGATTCATCCGGAATGTTGATATACTGTTCAGCGATTACACAAAAAGTGCTGGAATCCTTGAATAGAATATTGTTTTATCCTCCCATACTCTGTGTAGAGAAAGGGGTTGGAAAACACTTTATATAAAATCTTTGGGGTCGTTGGACCTACTCGTATTATGACGAATACGATGTTTTCAGGAAAGTGATACTGGAATTCGATCCGCATATAAAACCTGAACATTATGATCCTTACGCATTTGAAGAATGGGCGCCGGGTAATGGTTTTGGTTATTTACTGCTTGAAGTCATTAAGTACAGCTCCGAGGGTGATATTATTGCACATAATATCTTTTTAGGTGACTTTTATCTATTATGATTCCTACCCAATTACCTATAATAAAGGAGCATTTTTAGGCATGGAAACGGAGCCTGGTCTATCTTTGAAAAGAAGCATCAATGAAGAATAAGCCTTGGATCATCAGTATATTTCTAATAATTTTTTTTATGATAACAAGCTCTGCTCTTTTTTCTCAGGTTTTTATGGGAATCGCGATCAATTCAGTAAGGGGAGAAATAGACGAAAGACTTACATTAAACTCTCTTATTACTCCTGATTTATCGATCTCATTTTTTGACAATTATTTTAATTTAGGCAATTCTGCAAGATTTACCTTAAGATATTCTTTAGGACTCTCTTACCGAGGTTATACCATCAATTCAAACGAAGATCCCAACCTTGGTGTATCTCTTTGGTATGATTATATCAGAGGAGGTCTTGATTTTGTATTGCCTCTTACAAGACCCACACGCTCTAGCACTGTCTATATATTTTTCGGTTACCATAAATCCCTGTTATTCTATAGAACAAATCTTTTTTCCGGTGTTTCAACAACCAACGGTGAAAACGTGAGATTGTTTGAAAAACCATTAAAAGAAGGAATGTTTATCGGTGTTAGCAGCCTACTTGAAAATGCCTTTGAGATTGGAATAGGAATAATCCTTGGTATTATCACCCTTGAACTTAAATATCATTACACAATTCCATCCTCTCTCCATCCTGTTTTTTTTAACCAATATGAAGAACAATACCCTTGGCACAGTAATATGGTATTTCCCTTAGGGTGCAACTTTTAAAAATTGCTATCCGGGCTTAACTAGAGCTGAGCGGGGCGTATATAAGCCTCCTCTTGATTAACAATAAAAAAGTAGCTCTATATGGTCTCAGAAGAAATGCCCATTACCCTGCACTTCTGTACAGATCCGTAATAGTGCCAACAATGTGGATAATTCATTCCTTGAATATTAAAAATAGGCCTATTTTTCAGAAAAAGGAGATATATCATCCACTTGTCTATAGTCTTTCGGGGTAGATCAATTCCTATCCAGCTGACCAACCCCTCTAATTTGTATAGAAGAGGAAGATTTCGCAATATTGGCAAGTGATTAGATAGCCTGCAATTCTCATAAAAAAAATAAAATCCAAAATTAATTGGTAAATTTATAATAGTTAAAAAATTAAAAAAGTGAATTATTTAGCAGAATAAGAATGATAACATAGACGAGAGCATCAAATGAGAACTTCTTTTAAAAAAATACCTACCAATTGGTTTCTCAAGGGTATAGAATTTTCTTCTGCGAGAAAAGGAATAACAAAGAAATAAAATTATGCTGCTTGGGAGAATCTTATCCAGGTATCCCAGTAAGGGTAAGCATAAGGCAGGCGCACACAAATTCGATGGGTTGTAACCTTTATAAAAGCTGAAACCTTCAGAACCTTGAGTCGGAGAGTAGAAGAGAGAGCTTTCTGCCAATCAGAGTTTGATAGATATACTTCCCGCAACAAAACGAAGAATATATAAACAAAGGTTGAGAACAACAATCTGAGTTGATTGGAACTCATCCATCCTGAAGAGGTTCGATCAGCAAAAAGATACAAGTGCTGTTCCTTAATACGGTTTTCCATATCTCCTCGGCCACAGTAAAGTTTTTCATAGAGTGATGAGGCCGCCCGATGAACGGAAGAAATATTTGTCACCACGAACCGAGGGTTTGGGCCTTTAGCAAGATATTCAACTTTCCCGATAACTCTTCGTGTTCTGCTCCAGGATTTTTTAGTTCGATAGTGAAAGTCTGTAAACCTCCTTGCCACTTAACCGGTCTGTTGGTACTCCTTCCGGACTGTATTCAGTGCAGATCCAAGGGCTTTTATAAGTCGTTTATTTCTTGCCAGACCAAGAACATAGAAGAGGTTATTATCTTAACAGTATTTCATAATTCGTTCCCTACAAAACCCAGAATCTACCCGTATTATTATTTTACCTTGGGGAATCTGTCTCGGATTCTGGGTACCATCCCCTGCAAAACCTCCGTTGTACCTTTGCAGGCATCAATGTTAGAAGGATGAAGGCTTGCAACAAGAGGAAAGGATTCACAAAAAACATACAATAGTAGGTAGCAACAACTATCATAATAGCCATGGAAAAATCATCCCACCTGATGGCCTTACAAGGGATCGTCGGTGGCATCGAAATCCAGAATAATCTGCTCGGGGGCAGAATTAAAGCTATCCAGCAAGATATCCAAAAGAAGCCTTTCTATTTCTTCATCCCTCCATAGAATCTTGTTGGACCGGTCACCATATTCTTCTGTTTCCTTTCCCGGTTCCAGACGGTTCAATGTGCTTTAGAAGAATAAGTCTCCCATCGGAGGTAGAAACTTCTCCATCCCTAGCTATCACAATTTTCCACTTTCTCAGCGCTTAAAGTCTCAGCTGTTTGGGGGTACACCCTGTTTCCATAAAAGGGTCTCCCTTTCTTCGGTTATTTTGTTACCAACTATTAACTTATCAGAAAATGAACCCTCTTTTCTACTTCCTTTGAGATAATCGTAGTATAGGCATTAATTGTCTACTCCCTCAGGCAGTGCAGAAATAATTTGGTTGTTCTTCCCACGAACATACCTGAAATATTTGTGGAGTTTGAAAAGATATCGGAAAAATATGGAATACTTATTCACTGTTACGACTATGCTTGGGGCGGGAATCTCCCTGCCGGATCATCTCCGATCCTAAACGAACCGATCAATACTGGAAGGAGGACCCCAAAATACTCTATGTCCCCTTACAAAGAAACTAGGAGGAACCATTTTGGTGGAACACGGATTAAGCCCGAAAAGGAAAAATCTATTCACCGCCTTGTTTCGAAAGAGTACATCAATATGATCAAGGCAATTAAAAGCCCTGGATCACACTCATATTCTGAATCTAGGAATGTTTTTCGATTGAGAAAAAAATATTTCAGACTGGTTAAACCTTCATTACTGCTTAACGACCTTTACACTTTTTAAAGGATGATATAGATTATTTTCTTATCAAGGAATCTAAGATAGTAGGATAATGAAAAATTCAGACCTCACTTTAAAGGCGTATAGAACCTTAAAACAAAAGATCCTTTTAGGCGAGTTAAAACCCGGAGAATATCTAAATGAAGCAAAACTGGTTACGGAACTACAGATCAGCCGGACTCCTCTGCGTCAAGCAATACTGATACTTCATAATGAAAATATTGTCGAGAGGGTTCATAACAAAACTTCATATGTTAAAGTGTTCAATGCCAATGAAATCAGGGAATTATACGAGACCTTGATAATGATTGAAAAAAACTCCGCCTTTTTAGCAACTCAAAGAATAAAGAACGATCATCTGAATCTGCTCATAGAAAAATTAAAACAGCAGGACAGTATTGTATCAACCTTGGAGAAGGTCGAGGATCAGGAAGCACAAAATAATTTATGCTACGAATATGAATATTTGAATATAGAATTCCATAAGATCATATCCCTGGCAACAAACAACAGATTCTTGGCAGATTTAGAAAAAAGGATCCGTGCCCAAGTTCAGATGTTCAACAATGTGACCTTCCATATGCAGCTAAAAAATAAAAAACCGGACAAAGATGAATACTTTAATACCATTTCCACTCAGCATCGGTTAATAATAGAGTCCTTAAGCAGCAACGATCCAGTAAATAGCGCTAAAATCATGGAAGAGCATGTAAAATATTTTTATCAAACCATTTTAAAAGATCTGTACAATATCACTGCTCTGTAATAACCTCTTTACCGATATCCACCTCACACCTAGTCCTGCAAAAAAGATCCATAATGCACCGATTTGTCCAGCCAAAATCCCACACTGCTAGACTTACTTATTTTTTAGTAACTCTGCATCTTACGCCACGCATATTAGGCGAGCCCATTTCAGCATTCATAATAAAATTGTTATCCGTCAAAACATTTACATTTGCTGTCTCCCAGGTTCTTTCATTCAATCTTTCAGGATACCACCAGGCATAATCAACCTCTACCACCCTGGGATCAAGAAGATCATTGTATTCCGCTTTCTGTTCAATTTTTCCCCTACTGGTTTCTATAAATACAGTATCTCCCTGGATTATCCCAAGTTTACCAGCTGTATCGGGGTGTATCCATAAAATTGGCTCATTTTTCAGGTTTCTTAGATATTCAATTTGCCTGCCTCCGGAATGTCTGAAAAGAGGAGATTTTCTTGTAGTAAAAACAAGTGGATACTCCTTTTCCATAGAATCGTCATTACCCGGCATGCTGTAGTGATCCTTGTACCTGGGAAGTGGATCATATCCCCACTCATCAAGTTTTTTAGAGTACAACTCAACCTTGCCGGTTTCGGTCTCAAATCCTCCATTTAGATAATGTCTGTAGGTTTGCTTGCCAACAAAGTATCCGATCTTCTTAAACTCTTCCAAGGTGACTCCGGAAGGTCTTAATAGATCTTCCAGCAGGAATGATAGATCCTCATAGGCCTCTTTTTTATATCCCATCTTTTTAAGCAATTCATTTATTATTTTGCAATCTGGCCAGCTCTCTCCACAAGCCGTAATTCCCACTTGAGCTAAAGCTATAGGAGCATGCCAAGGTTTCTCTACACTGTCATACTCCATATACATAGCTGAAGGAAGTACAACATCCGCTAATGCTGCTGTGGGGGTCATAAATTGATCTGCGACGGCAATGAAATCAAGTTTATTAATGGCTTTGTAAGTCTCTTTAGAATTTGTCCACGAGGTTAATACATTAGATGCCTGAATATATAGACCTTTTACCGGGTAGGGATCATTCTCATTTATTGCCTTAATTATACGCTGAAAAAGAGTATAATAGATGATCGGCATTAAATCATCAATAGAACTAAGCCTCCTAGCTCTTGTCTCTGCAGGGATACGGTCTTTATAATCCTCCAGGGATTCTATATTCCCTGGTGTTGTATATCTAACCTCCCCGCCGGGGATACTCAAATTTCCCACCAGACTTCTTAGAATCGAAATCCCTCTGCAGGTTTGGAAACTATTTATATTGGTTTCCACTCCGTTCCCAAGGCTTATAAATCCCGGGAGATTCTGTGAATAGACTCTAGCAAATCTTTTAATTGTATCTTCTGGAACCCAAGTGATTTTTTCAACTCTCTCGAGGGTGTACTCTTCAACATGGGAGGATAATTCATTAAAACCAACTGTCCAGTCTCTCACAAATCCTTCGTCGTACAGCCTTTCTTTAATAATGTAATTTATCATACCTAAGACCAAAGCAAGGTCGGTTCCTGGCCGGATACGAACCCAAAGGTCAGCTATCCGTGTCAATTGATTAGGCAGAGGATCAACAACAATTATTAGACTTCCCTTCTCCTTTGCTTGTTTTATATCTTCAAAATCTGAAGGATTTGTCGCTTCTGGATTTACTGCCCAAGCCACGATAACCTTTGGTGGGAAGGAATAATCTGCATAAGGATAATAGCCATATGTAATTTTTGAGGCATTCATTCCGGGGACAAAACAATAGGGAGCCGGAGAGGTTATATTAGGTGATCCGTAGATATTTGCTAATTTTGCCAGACAAGCATCGGAAACCCCTTTAGAAGCGCCTCGTATAAAAACCATGGATAAGGGACTATATTTCTGCTTTAGAGTATTCATATTTTCGCTTACCAAACTGAGAGCGGTATCCCAGTTTATTCTCTCCCATTGCCCCCCTCCGCGGGGTCCTTTTCTTTTCATCGGATATTTTAACCTGTGGGGACTGTTCAAATATTCCAATGAAGCTGCACCTTTATGGCAGAGTACCCCCTTACTAATCGGGTTGTCTGGATCTCCTTCAATTTTATAGGGCATACCGTCTTTCAAATGTATAAGTACCCCACAACTGTTGTAACAGATACGGCAGACAGTTCTTATTATTTTAGGCATTGTTTTCTCCTGTTTTACTCGATCATGAAACCTGGTAACCAGGTGCTTAAGGGCGGAAAAAGAATTACAATGGCCACCATTAGGAGGGCAGCCCCTAAGAAAGGCAAAGTTCCTAGAATTACGTCCATCTGGCTGCCTCTGTTTCTTAGACCATGAATAGCATAGAGACTTACCCCTACCGGGGGTGTGATCATGGCTATCTGAGTAAGCAGGGTAACAATAACTCCAAACCAGATAGGATCAAAACCGAGCTCTTTAATTACAGGGAATACAATAGGAAGAGTCATTATCAATACAGGAAGACTCTCAATTACGCAACCAAATACTAGATACATTATAACAAAACCAAAAAGAATAGCCATAGGAGATATTTGTAAGCTTATAATCCAGGAAGCAATATGGAAGGGGATTCTTAAGGCAGCCAGGACATTTGATAAAATCGAAGATCCGACAATTATCATCATCAGGAAGGTTGTAGTCTTTATCGTTGCCATTGCGGCTTTGCGTATCCCTTCCCAGGAAAGACGTCTCATCACTAGAGAAACAATCACTGCGGTAACACAACCAACAGCTCCTCCCTCTACAGGGGTAAAAACACCGAAATAAATACCTCCCAGAACAATACCGGAAATTACAAGGATTGGGATAAGACCTTTTATATCCTTGAACATTGTCTTTAAATCTGTCTTAGTCTCTTTTGGTGCCACATTTGGTTTAATAGTGACCCATAAAACAATAACCACCATGTAAAGTAGAGCAAGACAGATTCCGGGAACAAGACCGGCCATAAAGAGTTTTCCTATAGAGGTATTTGTCATAAAACCATAAATTATAAAAACAGTACTAGGCGGGATCATTGAACCCAAGATACTTCCCGCAGCTAAGGAGCCTGTGGTTATTGGGTCCGAATAACCACGTTTATTCAGCTCGGGGATAGCAATCGAGCCTACAGTAACAGCCGTTGCTGTTGTGGAACCGCTTATGGCGGAGAACAGCGCACAGGCAACTATATTTGAATGAAGAAGTCCTCCTCTTAATCCTCTAAGCAGAGAGGAAGCTCCTTTATACAACCCGTCGGAGATTCCACCATGCAGACAAATCCCTCCCATAAAAACAAAAAGCGGCATTGCTGCTAAGGACCAGCTGTTTGCTGCAGTGAAGGGAATAAAGGAAAGCATCTTCACATTTCCTAGTAAAAAATAGGAGGCTGTTATACCTGCTATTATCATACAGGCAAATATCCTTGCCCCGGTGCTTATTAAAAACAACAGCAATCCCAGGGATAGTAAAATACCAAGTGCTAAAGAACTATTCATTTTATTTTTATCTCCCCATTATTCCCGTTGGTTTGTTTCATACTCTGGATGATTTCCTTTAAAGTAAGAACTAAATTTTTTAATTCCTCCATTACAAACGCCCCCAACCCTACCGGAACAATCAAATGGGGAACCCATAAAGGCACTCCTAAGAAGGTGCTTGAACTTGCTTTTGAGCTAAAACTAAATTGAAACAGCTGAGCACTTTTTATAAAAAGCACGATTATAAAGAAAAAGCTAATTAAGTCTATTAAGAACAGCCATCTTTTCCTGAATCTTTCTGGAATCTTGTCCGTAAATATGGTTATTCTTATATGACCATCGGTTCTTAATCCGTAAGCTGCCCCTAAAAAGGTAATACCGACCAAAAAATAGCCGGTCATATCATGAGATCAAAGTCGCTTTGCTGAAAACATATCTTGCCACCACATCGACAAAGAGCAGAAGAATCATCCCGTAAACAGAGAGTTCAGCAATAGTTTTTACCGAATTAAATATGATTCCGTAAAGAGATTTAACAATTTTCATGCAGAAAACTCCTCGAATAAAAACCCCGATTATTTCAAAGTAAAATATTAAATGAGAATAGAAATAACCGGGGGTTTCTGTTTATTTGTCTATTTAAGGTTTATAGGTCACACCTGTTCGTGATAAGGCCCGAGCAAACTGCTCTTTCCCCTCAGCACTGGCAGACTGATACCAGGTGTCCCAGAGAGATTTAGCTACCTGCTGTACTCTAGTAATATCCTCCTTGGTAGGTTCGATAATTCTTACAGAACTTTTGGTTCTTGCGAATCTCTGTCCCTCTTCCATTCCCTTCGAAGCTAATTCAACTCCAAGGGCTTCAACTCTTGCAGCCTCCTCAAGCACTATCTTCCGGACATCTTCGGGCAAGGCATTTAAGGCATCAATACTTATTAAGTAGATTGAAGCGGCGCTATGATAGTAAAAATTATAAACATACTTAACAACTTCGTGCAGACTGTTATGTTCCAGTGCTGGTATAGTAACCACTGCACCATCGATAACCCCTTTGCCGAGGGATGTATACACCTCAGATAGAGGCATACTGACGGGCACACCGTTTGATAATTTAACCAGATCTCCGGTTAGAAGCCCCGAAACCCTCAATTTCATTCCATTAAGATTGGTAAAATCCCGAATTTCTTTGGTAGTCATAGGCTGCACGAATTCCCAAGGAATCATCCACAGTACTTTTACCTTATACTTTTGTTCCAATTGCTTGTTGATGAAATCTCTAAGATCCTTATGGAGGTTTATCGTCTCCTGGTAACTTCCTACAGCAACCATGGGCATTGCGCTGATGGCACAGCCCTCTATATCTCTAGCATAATAAGCTGTAGAACCATGCCCCATCTGAATTGCTCCGCTCTGTAGGGCAGTTAAAAAATCTGTTGGATTTATTCCTAATTCTCCGGCGTAGGAAATATCTATCCTTAGCCTTCCGTCAGTCCTTTTTGCCACAGCTTCAGAAAAATTTACCATCACCTGGGCACTCCAGTAACCTGGACCTGATTCAAGAGAAGGAAATCTCCATACAATATTTTCAGTCTTCTTTTCCTGCTCTCCGCCTGCGAAGGCAACCGAAACTACTACAAGCGTCATTAACAAAACAAGAGAGATCTTTTTCATTTACCGCTCCTTTATTGGTTTATATGATTATAAAACAGCTATTGTATTCTGTCAAAATTATATTTGTATTTAGTCTTGATTTGTTGATGGTATTCTCATTATATAAAATCCGCTTATGACCAGGAACACGTGTTCAATCCACGGGAAAGCTTAGGCCCTGAACTATCCTTTCTAAAACCTACCCAACCTGATTTTTTCTTAGCCTGCCGCTGAGATAATATTTACTGTTGCCTTTAAAAATTGCCTATTATATACTCAAGAATAATGGGAAAGTTATGTTTAATGGATTAGACAACCTAGGAGAATTAATTAAGTTAATAGAATGTTACTGCAGTTATCCGAATAGCAGCCTGGCAGATATAAAAACAGTTCAAAGGCTTAAAGATTTAGTATATTTTTATAGTTCTCTTTTATCAAGCAAAATTTTGAAAACCATATTTTTAAATACCACTGGACATATTCAGCATATAAACGAACAGACCGAGGACTGGCTTGGTTATAAAAGAGTGGAGGTGGAAAAGAAGTCGATATTCAAACCTCTGTTCTTAACCTCGGAAAGTTCAAATACCTTCTATTTTAACTTCAAAGAGGTGCTGGAAGGAAATCCTGTTCAACCCTTCAACCTTTTATGGTCCAATAAAAAGGGAGAGCCCCTTTTAGCCAGAACAAGCTTAATTCCAATATATCAGGAAGGTGGGCTGGTTCGGAGTATCCTTGTTATAATTTTCGACACAAAGAAGCTTCCGCAGGTAAGCCCTGAAAATGGGAAGGGTAGGATATTATACGGTGAAGCTCTGCAAGACAGAATCAATGATCTTATTGAAACCAACAATCTCCTTCTCCACCGTATGGAAAAGTTCCGCTCCACGGAAAATCAGATAAAAGAGACTTTGGAAAGGATTAAACTGTATGAATCAATAATCAATTGCAGCAATACTATTCTTTTCCGCTGGAAGGTAGTACCAAGCTGGCCTATAGATTTTGTATCAGATAATATCCGGGACTTTGGATACAAACCCGAGGATTTTCTAAAGGGGAAAATAACCTGGCAGGATTTTATTTATTCTGAGGATCTGGATGCTGTTAGAGACAGGGGGAAAAATTACCGTGAAAAGGGCCAAAAATCCTATAACCAAGAATACCGGGTAGTAACTAAAACTGGTGAAATAAGGTGGGTTTTTGATCGAGTAGAGGTTATTACCGATTCCTACGGAGAGGATGTTTATATCCAGGATATTATCACGGATACAACGGAATCGAAGAAGATGCAGGATGAACTCCTCCGGTACAAGCAGCATCTGGAAATCCTGGTTGAGAAAAAAACCGATCAGTTAAGAACTGCAAATACTGAATTGACAAAACAAAAAGAAGAACTGGAACATAAAAATATGCTTTTAACAGAACTCCTTAATCAGATTGAGCTTGAAAAAAAACGAATTCGGGATGATGTTGTTTTTAATATCGAAAAGATACTTCTTCCAACCATAAGACATATTGAATTGGACATGAATTCGGTGAACAAAAATTACAAGGATCTTCTGGAAGGGACAATTCAGGAACTAGCCTCCTCTTTTGGAAGAAAGATCTCCGATCAATCCTACAATCTATCTCCCCGGGAGATGGAGATCTGCAATATGATAAAGAGTGGGTTATCCAGCAAGGAGATAGCCGCTCTTATAAATATCTCGCCGCAGGTTGTGAATTGGCATAGAAACAATATCCGTAAAAAAATGGGTCTTCTGAATAAGAAGATGAATTTGGTTATTTACCTGAAGAACCTTTAATTTTTTTTCCAACGCACCCGATCAGATCAGTAAATAACACCAACGTGTTTCGGATTTACAGTCCGGTAAATCAGGATAAATAATCTTCTTTAATAATATTATTGATTTTAGGGTATAGAAGCAGTTAGGATCTACTGAATAACTTCAGCAGAGCAATTTTATGCGATTTTTAGTCTACCAAAGAATAAAAAACCAAATCTCCAGAGCAGAGAAAAAAATAGACAAAAGAAGATTAGTCTGACCTTCTTCAAGTTCATTACAACTACAGTCATTGCGATCCTGGTTTCATTGGTACTATTTAACTTTCTTGATATTCTCGAACATCCATATTCCCATTCACTGTTTCCAAACTTTCCTTTTACTGGAATTCTCCCAATTTCGGATTGCTTATTTCCTTTCAATAACCTCCGATACTTATCCGGATCTTTAAGAAGTCCACCAAGGGGTGGTTGTTATATCTGTATGCCTCTCACTTTTCATTAGTTCCTATTCTCACAATCTCTATAGAATTCATCCATCTGAACAGAAGCCGGATAATATCCAGATCGGCAAAAGTACTTTTCAATATAGTTTTAAATGGTTTTTAGCTCCCAGGTTTCATCTGTTTTCAATACCCGCAAAGTAGGAGCTCTGTCAGTTCTTTGCGAGCCGGCGGCTATATTTCCTCCGATAGTGGACATATTTCTTACCAGAGGATTTGCAAAAAGGGTGAAAGCTACGGACAGCATCGGAATACTTTCCATCACCACAATTGATTTCAGCAATTAGGGCAAATTTATAATTATGTCAATATTTATTTGAATTTTGTGTGATATCATCAAGAAATTGGAAAAATTCTCTTGAAAAATTAATTTCATCATGCTAGAGGGCAACTTCCCGAAGTTGCATTCATCGGACGATCAAGGGGGGGGGGGAAAGCTTTGGCTCAGAGAATCACCATCATTGGCGCGGGCCCCGGGGGTTATGTGGCTGCCGTAAGGGCGGCGCAGCTGGGCGCAGAGGTGACCGTCATTGAACAGGAGAAGGTTGGAGGGACCTGTCTCAACTGGGGTTGCATCCCTACCAAGGTTATGAAGACGACCGCCGATTTGGTTGGCAAATTCAGGAGGGCAGGGGAGTTCGGGATAACCGTTGATGGTTCCG